>ENA-UEOJ01000379-UEOJ01000379.1-human-gut-metagenome-genome-assembly--contig:-NODE-379-length-37122-cov-22.134485_pt1 | contig 37122 bp, 56 predicted proteins | sample MGYA00242885_ERZ507886 | MGnify/ENA primary metagenome ERZ507886 (study PRJEB26167, sample SAMN06115505) | human gut metagenome | host: Homo sapiens | place: China:Anhui | collected 2015-08-07... | reverse complement strand
CATACCCCTTATTAATGCTAACGTTGATTCTGCGCAAGATAATTTGTAAGCTTCTGTTTTGTTTTTTTTAATTCTTCTACATTATTCCCACTAATCTGACTATCCAACATGGTTGATAACACTTCCAGAATTAATGAATCTCGTTCTGCGATTCTCCGAAGACTCTCGTAATCTCGCTTATCATGTTCTTCCAGTGTCTCTACTCGCTTATTAAGCCGAAATGCCGGTGTAATCCACTTAAAAATTACGGCTGCCGCCCCTCCGACAATGGACACCCCTCCGCAGATAGAGAGGAAAATCTGTACAAATTCTGATATGCTCATTTAGCTACTCCTTTTCCCAGTAATATACCGGGATCTCATTACCACTATTCCATGTATCGAAATATTTGCCCTCTTGTACTGTCACCACATGACCATCTATGCAGAGGATATACGTACCTGTCGGATGGTCTACGCAAAAATCATTGACTGTATAGATATATCGTTCTGATTGTTCAATCAGTTTGCGTCTGTATCCATGCTTATAGAGGTACGCGCCCCAGACATAATTTGCGCTTGGCATATCTGACAGAGCGCATGCCTGTATCATTAATCCGGTAAAAACCGTTTCCCAATCAAGCCCGGTTGCCTTACATATTGCCCGGACAACGCAATCTCCCGTTCTCTTGTCCTTAACAGGATTAGGATTGAAATATTCCCATCTATCCATCAGTCAATCCCCTTTGCTGTTTTATATCTCTTTGCCGCTCCTCTGGATTTTGCAGCATTCTGGCGGTTCCATTTAGCGATCATGAGCCGGTCTTGCAGCTCTCTTAGATCATTGTCTTTGCAGTAATCTTTGTATGCAGCATTTTGTTTCTGTAAAAGATAAGACTTCCGGTCAAGGTCTTGTTGTAATGCGAATTTTGCCTGTTCGTCCTTGCAGTTATCAACCGCCACTTGCATTCCAAGGACTTCACGCTTTGTTTTGCGGATTCTTCGCTCGTAAGTACGTTGCCGCTGTTCCTTTTCGTACTGTTTGCCTTTGTCGGCTTTATCCTGTGCTGATAGTTCTGCATAAGGATTAAATTCCCCGTCACTTGCCCCAAAGCTATGCCGACAGTTAACTCCTGACAGTCCGCTTGCTGTTCCGTATCCGGTCAATGAGAACGGCGGAAATTTCTTGCTCTTGCCAGAACGAGAGTATATCTTTCCTTGCCACCATGAGTGGTTTCCGGGATTCTCACCGCCGTCACCTGTTCTGGCTCCCATGTGAGCACTGACCAGAACTAAATCCCAGCCCATTTCTTCCATGCGTTTGAGGGATATATCTCCAGTAGCCTGAGCCACGCCAGTTCTGACAGAACGTGCGACTGCTGTTTCGATAGTGTCGCGCCTGCCGGATGGATATGTGACCGTAACATCATCACTCACAACGTTATTAACCGCCTCTTTGATGGCTTGTGTATACCCAACCGCCCCAGTCATTACATGATTATAGGCAAGGTCGCATTGCTCAATATAGAGCCTCTGAGCGGCACTTGCGGTGGTTCGTGTAAAGTTCTTCCACTCACCCATAGTCGCAAGCATATTCCGTTCCATGAGCCTTATCATAGCTGGCGACTGTTCGAGCGGTACAGGGCTTAATCCTGCCGCCTTGTATATCTTGTCATCATAATCGAGAGCAGTGATTCCGGCATCTTCAAACGTCTCTCTTAGCTCTTCCTGCTGCCGCTTAGTATATTTAGACAGCTCTGACAGAATATCTTCTAACAGCTCACCGGATTCTTGCAATGTCCGAATTCTCCAAGCATCGGCATTGGTTAGTATATACTTCTCGCCTCTGCCGATCCGCGTCATCATTCTGGATACAATTTCTCCGACAATGTACTGATGTAGTTCCTCTGCAATCTGTTCACTTCCTTCTGTTATCTGGCGTAAATACTCTGGGCTTAACATAATTACTCATCTCCAAACAGTTTTGGTTCGTCTGGCTGGGCTTCTTTAACCATTGCTTTAGCTTCTTCCTCAGTCATTCCTTCAAACTTTACGAAATACATCCATGCCGGAACCTTGCCAGTAGTCACATACTGCCACCATCTTGCACGATCGTTTTCACGTACATACAGAATATCGCCAAAGTCGTAATTGACTTCATAAGCCCCAACCGGTGCAAGCCCGTACAGATCAGCGTAAACGTTCAATGCGTAAATAACTTCATCTAGGCAAGACTCCAACTTATCCCTTACATCCTTGATAAACTGCACTGTCCTCTGCTGTTCCGCTTCTACTCCTGTAGCCGTCTGAATGCCGCTAGATTCGTTGAAAACAAAGTACCCGTTGGAGAATCCAATCTTATATCCTAACTGGCTTAAAATGGCATTTATTCCGCTTATACGGGTATCTGTGTTGAGAATCGGATTGATTTCTTGATAAAATTCTTTCTCGTCCTGTCCGAATACATTCTTAACAAAGTGCGGCAAACTCATCTCATTTCGTCTATTTTCCAAACTCTGTGATGACATGGCTGCTACAGGTGTACCGCTTGGCATCAGCAATCTGTCATCTGCCAGAACTATCTTCTGCGAATCAAAAATTTCTCCGGCATTACGGCTGTATGCAATATCGAGGTCTTTTAACTCCTCAATGGCTTCGGCAAATATTGGCAAACCCAATGGTGCGTTAATATCCACGTTATTCGCCTGTGGTGTCTGCAGTACTCCGTACAGAGGTCCGTCCAACTTCTCCCCGTTCGCCTTGAGTATCGGTGGCGTATCTGCCATTAGGTCAGCCCATTTGGTCTGTTTAAGGTCAATCTTGTCTCCGATTGACTGAGGGGATTTTGACACATAAGCCCTGTTAGAAACGTAGTACGGGTAGGTCGTTACGCCGTTCACTGTTGTCTCAACAAACCTGTGATACTCGAGTCTTGTGTAGTATTTTCTACCAACAGTATAAGAATCCTTGAATATAATCCCTTTGATCTCCTGATTATCGTAATCCACAATCATCACATCTGCTGGAGTAAATACGTCAAGGCTCTCGCCATTTGGCTTAATGAACACGGTTCCGTAAGCACAACCATATTCCACCCAGTGCCGGATCTGGAAATATACTTTATCTATCTGCTCCTGTAACCACGTAGCCCTTGCAGAGCCGTCAATCTGAATACCGATCGCCAGTGTTGCAAGTCTGGCAGTCTCAGAACACACAGATTTAGCAAAATTAATCGTCTTGATGTTATTCTTGTCATCTAGCCACTCCGGCATTCCCCTGTAAATGTTCGCGCACCGGTTGATCAGGGATTCCATTTCTGGAAACTCTGCTGCCTGGATATTAAAATCCTCTTCGGCTTGTTTTTTGAAAATCATGTTAAACCACCTTTTTAGTGTTGTTATAAGTCCCATTTAATCTACCTTTTAAAATCCATCCATCTTACAGAAGTATCTCGCACAATAATGTCTTCATATTCTACAACTTTTAAGATTTCGTTAATGTCAGATGATCCATATATTTTTAAACCGATGCTTAAGAATTTATTTATTTTATCTGAAAAGTACCTATCTAACATTTTATGCACTGTACCCCCTTCTTCTCCACAATGACTCTGAGCCATACCGGACAGAATCTATTAAATGATTGTCCTTGTCTGGATATCCACTGCAAATATTTCCATCTTTATCACGTTCGTATTCGTACTTCTTAAACTCTTTGCAAGCATTTGGCGTTCTTTTCGGATCAAACACAAGTTTTCTTCTTTGCAGCCACTTCATGGAATACTCAATACTTCCCGGCCCTTTGATTGCTCCTCTTGCTGGGAGTCCTGAATCTCTGTAATCATTGATTGATTTAGGCTCGGCAGAATCGCAAGTAATTTCGTAATCGTCATATTGTCTTCGCTTGATTTCATTTGCAGTCCATTCATTTGATTTCTTGTTTTCGTAAATCTCGTCAATGAAATAGATTGTTTCTCTAGCTGAATCATAATAGATTCTGGAGAAAGCATATTTGTCCGGATACCAACCCCAGTCAACTCCCTGATAAATTCTATCAAAATGACTGATCTCTTCGTCTGTAATAGTTCTTTCTTCGATGTATTCAAAGATATTTCCGCCATTTCCGTTAGCGTGCCCAAGGTACTCATTGTCGTAAGCATCTGGATTTACTTCTTTTAGATGTTCAGCATCTGCAAGAAATACATCGCCAAGCCACTCTTGTTCAATCCCTAAATCAAGGTATGTGCTATGCACAACCATTACATTTTTATCTTTTTCTTCTGCTTCTGCTGTATATTCATTCGCCCAGTTGTTCTTGCTTCTAGGTGGGTTAAATGACTTAAATTTATATGCTTCATTACCGCCACGAATAGCAGACTGCTGAATGTTTCGGATTTCTTCTGGGTTAGAAAACTGATCTAATTCCTCGAACCAGACTATTCCAATATATCCAAACTCTGGCTTAATAGACTTAATCTTTAATGGATCGTCAGCACCACGAAAGTAAATCTTCTGTCCGGTGGGCTTGTATGTGATTTCCATAGGAGACACCTTGCACATAAATTCCTCATTTAGATCCAATTTATCAATAGCCCACTTCATCTGAGCATAAACAGAATCTTTGATAGTGTTTCCGACTTTTCGCAGAATCAGAGCGTGCATGCTCGAATTATTCTTCAGCAGTTCCGGTATAATCAATGATATTGTCGATGACTTCATGGATCCACGCCCGCCGGGGAGAATGTATTCGCTATGTTTCTTTTTCCGGATATCTCTAATCATTTTATGAAATACGTCCGGGACAATATCCAGATCAATATGATATTCACTTTGTAATCTGGCTTTTTCTTCTGCTTTCCGCTGCTCTTCTCTGGCTTCTTTTATAGCAAGCGTTTTTTCCAGATCATTCATGGACTTTAGCTGGTCGGAGAAGTCTGGAGCAAATCCGAATGAATCGGTCAGTTCGCCCCTTGCAATCATGGAACGGCGTTGCTGGATTTCTGCCAGAGACATGATGTCAGTTCCATTTTGTTTCTCGATCTCTGCCTGCTTTTTCGCTATATATGCAGAAATGCAACCTTTTTCCAACAGTTTTTTTGTCGCATTCCTAATGATTCCATTAGAGTATCCGGCTTTCCTTGCGGCATCAGATGCATTTCCGCCATTCTTGATATATTCATCTGCAAACGCTTTCTGTTTAGACGTTAAGTCCATCTAATCACCTCTGTCTATCCTCATTTTCTGACCGCCTCCCATATTTCTTTAAGGCACATGACCACATCATACTGGGATGCAGTTCGCAATATTTCATAATCGCAATCCTTCCATTTGCCCCTTTTTGTGAGGTGAAGTGTAGGTGTTGATATAATTGTTACTGTTATCAATCGCTCCTGCTCATGACTGTAAAATTGCGATGTTCCGATTTTTATAATTAATCCGGTGGATAATATAGCTTTTTGGAGTTTTCTTGTAACTGCTTTTAAGTTCGCCATGTCATCACCTCAATTCAAAAAAACCCAGTATAGCAGTTATATACAAATATAATACCACACTGGGGAGATTTAGCTCTCTACCACTTTTATAAATTTTTAAGTTTTTTAAAGTCTGCCAATCAGTTTGGCTAAATGATAATATTCCGCCATGACCTTTCGTTTGTAGCCATAGAAATCGTTTTCTGTTGCAGGAACCGTCCTGATCTTCTCCATTGTCCGATAGCCGATGCTATTTACGATACTGTCGTAGATTTGTGATTCAATGCCGGGTGCATATTTGATAGATACCTGTAACAGATTGTATTTGTCGCTTTCACTAAGATTCCGCAAGTGGCTTTGTAATGTCGGTATATCATCCGGCGGCACTCCGTAATCAATCAGTGTTGCCTTTCTCAGCTTCATTTATTTCACCTTCTTCATTCAAACTCCAGTCGCATGGCATGCCTCGAAAACATTCTGGACAGTGTTCGTAGAATCCGCAGCCTTTGCAATCCACTGGCTGTCCAGTACAATATTGCTGTAGTACGTGGTATGCTGATATAGCAAGGTTTGGCGTTATGTCTGGTGTAGGTTTGTCTGGCATATTTATCACTCCTCTCAAATCGTATAAACATGCTGTTTTGGTGCTACTTTTCCGCGTTTCTTTCCTTTTTCGAAAGGCTTTACAAATACTTTCTTACCGCTTTTGTACGTTCTGTAATGTCCTCTTACGCTCCAACATGGGCAGCTGATTTGACTATGTTTTACGGATTTTTGATATAGATTATTCTCTACAACATATTCAATCAAATCATCAAGAAGAAAAATTTTATTATCTTTTTTTGACAAATGATTTTTCCCCCTGCTATTGACTTTTCTGCTTCTATCTACTTTTCTTATAGCTTTTTCCCTTGATTCAATCTTTTCCATTATGGTTATCAATGCTCGTATTATGAGTGTACAATAGTCGTGGTCAATTTTTTCGTATCTCCGATATACTTCATCCTCGACATCCGTAACTTGTCCCACCATTATCTGCATGCCATATTTTTCTGAAAATTGAATATAATACGACACTTCCGGAAATTTATCTTCTTTTTCTGGTATAGGCTCTGGAACTACTACCATTCCTTCATCAAGCAATAACTCTCGACTGTAAAGTTGTATAAGTGCCTCATGTACTTTATCTCCATCAATCAATCTAAGAGTAAAATCAGAAAAAATAAATTTACATTTCAAAATATCGCCAAGATCTTTAAGTGGTTTCAAATCTTTTATTTCACAAACAATAGTAGGAAAGAAATAATCATCCATTCTGCATCTCCTCCAACTTCTTCTCAGCATCTTCACGGGTGAGGAATATAGATTCTCCAAAATCACATTCTCTAAAGTATGCCACAATAAAACTATTCGTTACTTTTGCGTAAATTCTGAATTGTTCTCCAGACGCATAATAAGATACGCTTGATAAAAAAGATTCATATACTTCATATTCCGCATCTCCATCATATTCATCATAACCAAACACATTAATTGGCGATGTTACCACCCAAACCGTGTCTCCAACCTTGCACGGCAATCTCACAAGCAATCCCTGTTCTTCTAAGTCCTCGTATTCAGCGAGTTTTTTAATCATATTCTTTATTGTTTCGCAATTTCCTGCGCCCTGTGAGCAGCTATCACAATATTCACCACATTCAATCTCTCGTTTTTCGTTATATGTGACACTACCATTTTCCCATTCTGTTAATCTTTCCATCTACTTCACCTCTTCCAATTGACTTTCTACGGTGTTTACAAGTAACAACATTGATTCAATAACTTTATCTGTTAATGGCATTCTGTTTTTGTTATTCGCAAAATACTTAACGTGGGCCATTGCTTCCTCGATTTTTTCTTCACATGCAACTATTTCATGTGCATCATACATTTTTTTCTTGTCACTGTTATAAGTTGCTATTCTTTCATCATGAAAATTCAACATGTTTGGAAGCGGAATATCGATTACGTTTAAATGATTCCCTCCTGACCACTTAAAGCCCTGTAATCTTGCTATTCTTAAAATTTTAGAATATTCTTCCTGCGTTTTTACGAATACGCTTTTTCCTGTTAAATCAATCATCTATTTCACCTCACAAAAATATATTATTTTCTTCGCGCTTTTTCGCGCATTCTTCGCAAATAAAAAATTGTTTTCGGATACCTAAAGCAGCTATCATTAAGTATCGGATAATCCAGTTCATACGCTGTGGTTTTCCATTTGCCACAAACATTACACTTTTTCACAGTTTCGTTTATATTTATTGCCATGCATCATTCTCCCCCTATAATCTCATTAATGCACTGATTTCGGCCATCGACCATCCCGCACTGATAATCCGTCATATCATTCTCGGTAGTGCTCTTCTCCGGCAGTGGCTTCAATGGACACCAATCAGGTTTACCTTGACAATATCCATATTTACAATCAATTTTCTTCATAATATTTGCGTCTTTATCGTCATCTGAGATTGAACAACATGCTTCAACACCTTCATCTAATTCATAACAGAATCTACAATCTAAGCAAGTTTCTGGTGTATCTATTACCAATACTGATTTACTCACCCACTTCACTTCCTCTCAGCATCAGACTCAAAGTGTTATATCCCGGACAAGTCCTAACTCCGTTTCTGGTATCTCTTAACAGGACGCAGTACGGATATAACGCCATGACCTCATAGATGTGTTCTGTGGCATCTTCGCCACACTGGTCGATGTACTTGAAGCACTTTCCCGGTCTGAGGAAGTACCTTGCACATACATACGCTTTTGTTCCAAATCTTACACTTGCACTACTCATTTGTTTCCTCCTGTGACTCACACCGCTCAAACTCGATCACCCAGACCCACGGATTCGCATCCCAGCCGTAACTGTCAAGATCAGATTTCTTGATGGTTGATTCCCATAGCCAAGCAAATTGCTCCTTTGCAATCCCGTACTCTGGGTCTACTTCTGTTCCATAATTTTTTTCACTGTATCCGATATCATCATAGAAAAGGTTTCCAACACCTTCATTTTCTGCCTCCTTTGGTGTTATATCCTGCAACCGTTCTACTCTAACATCCGTAACCTTCAGCCAGATTCTCGCCGCTTCTTTAGGCATGTGGATGGACGGGTGCCACGATATTTTCTCCACATCACAGTCATATTCTGGTGATGTTGGCCTTTTATTTCCATCCGGTTCTGTTGCTCTGTAGCAATAGTGCATACCTACAAGTGGTAAGTACCATCCACACCATGTTTCCCGGACATACAGGATATCTCCCGGTTGATATGGTGGCTTTATACACTGCGCCCCATAATGCGCCGTAATCTGTGGCTTTACAATTCTTCGCGTACATGTCTTTCTTCCGTCCAGAATCGCTCGAACCATTTCAGTATTGAATAAAATCCCTTTAACGGCCATCTACACCACCGCCTTTCACGATTTCAATTGCTTTATCAATTGTAATTGCAATATTTTTGTAAGCACAATCTTTATCTGCACCGCCTGTATTTGCAATTGTTAAGAAGTATCTCATTTTTAATTCTTTGAACTGTTCAACAACCTTGTCCACATCAAAAGCTGTCGGCTGTTCGTCAATAACTGCACCTATTGCAAAATCCATATCCGAATTTCCAAGAGAGTCAATTATTTTGTCTGCATCAATTAAACGCATTTTTTCATTCCTCCTTTTAGTCTTTCGTCACAAAAATAGCAAAGCACAGCACACATGCTATAATACTAATTACTAGAACATCCCATTTTTGATAGATTATATCTGCAACAATGTGTACGGCGCTTGCAATGCCTAAAGTCAAGAAAAAACGTTTATTCATTGTTCTTCAGTCTCCTCAATATATTCCTCGCACTTCTCCGCATATTCATAACTGTCCATAACATCGCATTTGCACTGGCACGAATCCTGCTTAGTACAGCAGATGCAGCACTCTGGCAATCTCTCACTCACCGGAATCCAACCATTTTCTTTCTCATCCTGTTCCAGATCAGCAAGAAGTAATTCTACAATTTTTGAGATATTATTTTTCGAGAAATAAGCTCCGTTCCCTGTGTTTTCCACCTCATTCTTCAGTTGAATTAATCTGTCTTTAATATGGCTCATGCTCCCACCTCGCTATCTTCTGGCATCTGATAATTCGAATGTCCATTTACATAGGCTTCCTGAATCATATCCAGTACTTTCATGGCTTTTGCTTTGGTGGAATATTCTCCGAGCAAGCAGCACCAACTCATATCTCTTCTTGCACTTATTACTCCACCCGAGACTTCGACATCGAATAAAAGTTCAAGTGTAGCTAAAACTTCCTTATTCTGACTTCTGATTAACATTTTGCGTCCTCCTTATAATCCTCAATCGCAGCTATCTTATCCTCGTACATAGCGATTGCTTTTTTGAGCCTGCTGATTTCAACGTTATATTTTTCTAAGAATCTATCTTTTACAAACTGATAATTCGGTACTGTCAGCGCAATGTACGGCGTTGAATGACCAGAAATTGTTCCGATATCTTCCTTTTTCACGTATCCGATGTAAATTCCTTCCGGAAACTGTGTTACTGCTTTGTACGTCTTTGGTTTTTCCATTACCTCGCATTCCTCAACTCTGATCTTGAAAATATAGTCTCCTAATGTTTTAGTTTCTGGATTGTATTCTCTGTTACTGTCTAAAATGTAGAAATATAATTTCATTTTGCGTCCTCCTTAATCTTACAAAAATCGCATTCAGTATTACATTTTTCCCACTCGTCTGAATATTCTTCATATCCATCCGCTCCATTCAAATACTTGTATGTAAGTACATTCATACATCTTTCACAGGCCGTAGAATAAACAACGAGTGCTTCCTGTAGCGTATAATCTCCGCTGTTTACCATTGCCATTATGACATCTTGATTTCCTCCTCCAATACTTGTATGTAAGTCAATAAGTGGTGTAGTACCCGTTCCATAATCCCATTTTCTTCCCCATGGTTGCCACCACTTTCTTGTTTGGCTACACCCGCAATTAGTGCATATATGGCCTTTTAATCCCTTTATCAGACCTGTATCCTTTTTCCAATATTTTCTTTTGTGTTTGCACGTTTCCTTTTGAGTTTTGCTATGTACCGCATAAATGCTTTCCGTTATTTGCAGTGGGAAACAAGAATGATACGTTCTTGCCTTTTCCGGTGCTTCCCACATTAAATCTTCTTTTTGATTAATCACATTTCCATTCTCATCCTCGTACCAAGTTCCTAACTTCAATTTTGCTTTATCAATATTCATTACTTACCTCACTTTCCCCACGTAAGTAACTGACGTGCTATTGTGCAGTCCTCCATGATTTCTGTGTTAATATTTCCTATGTCACTGCATTAACCTTTGTAATCTTCAAACCGTTCACATGTATTGAAAATAAATCTTGAATTACACCATCTCTGCATTCTTTTCAGCGGATCACGTTTCTTTAATTTGTATTTGTCATAAATCATCACATAAGGTGAAAAACCGATATCTCGAATCGTGTATATTCTTTCCAAGTCTTGTTCTATTGTCGTATTAAATCCACATAAAACGTATACTGCGACTTTTGACCTGTTCCATCCTGTAAATTCTTTAAATATTTTCAATTTAGGAACGATGAAGTCTTTGTCTTCATATCTATCCCACGCAAAATGTATTAGCTTAATCTTCATCCGCTTAATACATTCTGCTTTTTCTTCGGTCATAATCCGAATGTCACAGCCCTGCGAAAAATCTATCCATGCCTTGCTATCTATTAACTGCTGGCTTAAATCCTTCCAGTCTTTACAAGCAAACATGTTTGGATCAAGTAGGACAATGTTCTTTTGCCCATTCCAAAATTCAGATAAATCAGCTACTTTACAGCTTTTCTTTCCCTCTTTATCCTTTACGATACAAAAATCGCATCCCCTAGGACATCCTCTTGTAAGAAAACCGTATGCGGTATCTTTACACATCTCAGGATATAAACTATAATCTGGATAAATATGTTCTATCTCTTCTGGAAGGCACTTTCCTCCTGATGGATATTCATATCCTGTTCCGCCTTTTATTATTTCTTTTCCGCAAACAGGGTGTTGATAATCTTGTGTAAATGTAAATACTTTACTCATATATACCCTGTCGGGGGGGGGGGATTGCCATTCGACCAAAGGATTGTACCATCCGATATCATCACCATGATTCTTGTGATAAGCAGATAGCTTCATTAGTGGCAAATTAGGAAAGTTATGTCCATCTACATCTATTAATCGAACTTTCATTTTTCTCCTATCCAAATGCTACCTGTCCGTTATTCTGCATGTAAATCACCGGCGCAGCTTTACACTCCATATCTCTCAATCAGCTCCTTATAATCGTCACAAATCTGAATGTGATGCTTCTTTTCCAAATCATCAACCATTTCAGACAATGATGTTTTTCCAGAATTAATATCATTGATGTAGTTATTAATTCTTTTCACGGATTTCATGTAACGTTTCCATCCCCATCCGTGCAATTCGTGCATTACATAAAACAAAATCACAAAATTCAGCACGTCAGACCAGTTCTTTCCATCCTCGAACCCATCATCAAAGGCTTTCAACTCCATCTCTTTTAACTCTTTCTGGCAGTTCTGGATAGACTGCGCGAACATATTAGCCTGCTGATTCGTATACGGAATGAATGCTTTCTTTTTCTGCTTGATTTTTAATTTTCCCATCCGACAGCCCTCCTTATTTTGCCTGCCAGAGCATCAAATTCCATCAGCATCCTCATATCGTTTTTATTTGATTTGCAGATTGTGTCCCGTCCATCATACACAATCGCGTATCTTTCATCGAGCAGACAGGCTGAATAAACTGCCCTTGATACCTGTCTCCTTGTTTTCCCCGTCAACTCTGAAATCTGGTCAATGGTCATTTCCCCAACATATTTCGTTCCGTCATATACGTCATAAAGTTTCATTTTGTCTCCTTGCTTATCTTTCTTATTCCGTACCCAACTGGAGTATATGCTCTGTCGGTACTAGGGTGGTTTGTTCTGAGCAGGTCATCATCAATCAACTGATTAATATGTTTCCAGACCGTAGCTCTCCCCGCACCTACCTTTTCAGAAATCTCTGTAATTGACGGTGCATATCCAACCAATTTGATATAACTGACGATATACATATAGATTTCTTTTCTAAGAGCCTGTCCCTGTTCATATCTATTCTTCGTGCTGTACATTCTTTCTCAACTCCTTTTGTTTGGAATCAATAAATTTACAAAATGCTAAAACAAATTCTTTTGCTAATGGGTCTGAATATATTTCTATCAATTCCACACAGCGGTCATAAGCTGCTTTTGAATATTCATCTGTGAGTTCAACCAAGTAAAACTCTTTTATTAATTCCCATAATTTAGGCATAAACATTGCCATCATTGGAATATCATCTTTTCTTACGCTTGCCATTTCTTCCCCCTTGAATGTGTAACGTGTAACATAAGTATTTAATTTTTCCTATAATTACCTTTTTATATAATTATTAAAATATACTTTATAGTAAAATATTAGTTACATTAGTTACACTAAGTAAAAAATACAGTATTTATAAGGGTTTGAGGTGTATCTTGGGGTGTAACTAAATGTAACTAAGTGTAACTAGTTCTAGTCAAATGGTATCTCACACTCACACATTTTTTCAAATTCACTTAATTTTCTGACTTTTCGGTAGCATATCTGCGGACCATACTTTCCACATCTCACCCGTTTCCCGCCATTTTCCCTTTCCCATCCGTCAATGCAGTTCTGCATGATGGAGTGAATTTCGTTGGACTCGAACCTTGTGGGCTTGCGGCCCTCGTTACCCAGCGCCTGTTCATATAGCATTGCAACGCAAACGCGAGGTTCCGTTGTATGGTCTAGCCATTCTTGAATAATTCCAACTCTCACGTCCTCCTCCATAAATTCCTCCTGTTTATCCTCTATATATCGCTGTAAATTCTTCGGAAGAATTAACTTAGGTGTTCTATCGGCCCTTTCAAAAAGCTCCATGGCTTCTCCCCAAGCGTTTGTAAAGTCTGACGCTACGGCCTGTGGATCATCAAACATGGATTTCAGGACGTGTTCTTTTCTCGTGACTATCGGAAGAAATCGTCTATTGCCTGTTCTATCAGTCAGGAAACGGTCATTGTTGGTTGTTCCGGCAAATACACACACTCTTGGTCTCTGCTCTGTTCTGCGCCCATATGGAGGTCTGTACGTGTCCACTGTGGATGTTAAAAATGCTTTGATGCTCTCAACTTCTTTTGCTTTTTTAGTAGCCAGCAGTTCCGCCAGTTCCACCATCCACATACCGCGAAGCTTTTCCGGGGCTTTGTCGCCCTCGACTGTATTGAAGTTGTCGTTATACCATGCGTTATTGAGTGATAAAAGTCTCAGGAAGGTAGATTTTCCAATTCCCTGTGAGCCGTATAATACTGGCATGTAGTCAAACTTACATCCCGGATGGAACGCTCTGCTGATTGCACCTAACATAAACAGTTTCATACATTCCCTGGAATACTCTGTGTCTTCTACTCCCAGATATTCTGGAAGTAGTTTGTTGATATATCCGGTCTTTTTATTCCACTTATTCTTATGAATGTCAGTAAGCATATCAACAACAGGGTTGAATCTGTTTCTATTTGCCACGATATTAAGTGCTTCCATGATCTTCTCCAGACTCTTTAGCCCATATTTTGATTCAATGTACGACTTCAAATTGCTGTCATCACTGTTGCTCCATTCCCTATACATGTTTACGTGCTCCCACGGGAGACTCCCACAGACAAAGGGCGCATATGACAACTCGTTGTATTTAATATGTCCATACAAATCAGGGTCGTATTCAATGGCTTCACACATATTCTTAATGCTCTGAATCATTGTTCCTTTTTCTGTAAAATCAAACTCCGGATCCCTCCACCCTTGCGTTGCAACCCCCTCTGAGTCAATGTGAATGGGCTTTCCTTTATCATATCTAGTCGCACTTGATACAATGACTTTGACTTCCTGTTCAGTCAATGGAGGCGAGCAGGAACTTTCATTCTCAGCCATGGTAGCGGCGAACACTGATTGATCTGACGCTCCTTTCGCCTGCATCATACACGCAAAACGAAAAAGCATCTGATTTCTTTGTCCTGCTGCCACGATATTTGGCATGGTAAAAGTTGTACCTTGTTTCTGATCGTCATGGTTCAGGAAGTATTCTACATTGTTATCGGCCTTTGCGATCTCAAATTCGTCCGGTGAGTATTCCCATTCATACCGATTGCCATTCTTATGTATTGATGGAGGAGCTACTACATACCCGCCATTTCCACGAATATCTACACCATCAATAATTCCGGCTCGGTTCTTTATTTTGCCATTTCCACGATAGTACAAATGGTATCCGCCACGCCCTGTGATAGCCGTCCATGTTTCTGGGAAATCACCGTGTTCACGCTGCCAATCTTCAAGCGAATGGTACCCATCTATTCCGCGATCTTCGTCAATGTCTAAATCAATTACAAATACATTCTGGCTAACTGAACCAGTCGCAAGACCTATGTTTGCATTTGGATATTTCTGCCACCAAGCTTTTATCTGAGCTGCGTCCGTAGTTGCATCTTTACATCCATTTCTGGTAAGCGGAACTTTATCGCGGTACTTTAACGGGAAGACAGCAAATCCTTTTTTGGCATATTCGATAGCCGCATCATACATACTCGGATATTCACTCATTGCTATCACCTGTGAGCTGAATCGAATTTACAACCATCAAACTCACCCCTTTCAAGTCTTTCTTTTAAATCTCTGTATAAAATTTCTTTTATCAATCTTCCAGATGTTTCCTCTTTGCAAAAAACCATATTCATGTTGTATCGGACCATCCATGCAACACTGGAAGCTAAAAACGCATTGGAGTTAAATTTGCTTCGATATTTACCGTTCAAAAGGTTTTCCCAGCTCGAATTTTCGCAGATGAGGTAAATCCTGCACTGCTGATCTAATGCCCGTTCAAACTCTCTTTTGAATCTCTCACGTCCTCTGGTAAAACATGCAGCTAATTCATCTAAATTCATTTTTCGTTCTACCACACAAAATGGCTTAATGGTTTTACGCGCATCGAAAAGCGAACTACCATCTGGCAATACTGCATTATAGGTGTAATCACCATAATCCAATGTTGCTCGACTGTATGGAACGAAAAAGGATTTATACCGCTTCTCCGCTCGTTCAGTCGCTTGTTCTCTGGAATCAACAAGAATCTGGAAAGACTTTAAGACTTCTTTTTGATCAAAAATATCCATTAGTTGAATGGCATCTCCTCATCTGCACCGTCTGGAACTCTCATGAAATCATCTGAACTAGTGCGTGAAGGATTATTACTGTTCAGAACTCTGTCTTTTGGGAGCTTGTAATCACCGGAGCGAATTTTATCGACTTTACAGAAGGATGCCAGATTGGTAGCTCTTCCAATGCTTCCGTCATTCTTTTTATATTCTCTTTCATTAAAAAGACCGCCGGCAATCTTACCTTTGAATTTCTGCTCATCCCAGTCAAAGTGGTATCCCGGATTGGATTCTTCAAGAGCTTCTGTAAATGTTTTAAAGCGTCTCTTTGTCCAGTTATCTTTCTTTGATCCGTCATCATTCGGAATATTCAGAAGATAATTGCAGTGCCATTTCTTATCCTCGCTCTGCTGGGCTTTATACTCTTTTGCATAGAAGCCCGTATATTCGCCTTCTGCAATATCGCAACTGATTTTTACATACTGACCTTTACTGTTGCTGCAAACTTCGGCTCCAAGAATCTTTACAACATAGCCATCTTTTGGAAGCACTTCGTAATCTCCATAAGCCTGTGTTTTTTCATAATCTCCAAATCTTTTAATTGCCATGTTTTTTTATCTCCTTTTAAATATTTGTTATAGTCATAGCACATAGAAATAGCTTCTTCTTTGCTTGAACATTTCCTGTACTCACGAATTGCTTTGTCATGGTATAATTGATGAATATAATACGATTCACATCTTATCCGATAGGCGTATCGGCCTATTAAAAATACATACCAGTTTTGTTCTCTCATCAAAACTCCTTCATAACTTCAATGACTTTTGTAATATCATTTGGAATATATTCCTCTTCAAATGCTCCCAGTGGCGTTCTTGCAGTGTCATTATGAGAAGTGGTTGAAAAACAATAAGTGTTCTCCTGCTTCATTGATCTGAGCAACCAGTTGAACTTACTGTCGATGTTGTTTTTCTCAGTCTTCCTTCCATTGGTTTTGATTCTGGTAAACTCATAGCCTGCGTCAGTCATTTCTGTTTGCGTGTGGAACAGCAGGATCACTGTCAGATCATCTCTGAGCTTTGACGGAATATCTACCAAGTCCCAGATGCTCGAGGCGAGGTCCATCCACTTGTCATAGCCTTTCTCTTTGCATCTTCTCATTTCGTCTGATACCATTAAGTTATTTACGGTATCAACAACGAAATAATGGATATGTGGTGCTTTTTCTGCAATGTTTAAAAGATATTTGATTATAGTCTGCGGAAAACTGGTCTTTACATAATTGTTCTTATCAGCGGAATACTGATCTCTCCACCCTTTCCAATTCAGACCTTTTCCATCGCAATCACAGTAATAAGTTTCTTCTGGATTGAGATTGCGAAGGGATGTACTTTTACCACTTCCGGGTTCACCCATGATTCCAATTAAGTTTGCCATAGCTCACACCTCCGCTTTGTCGTATACGATATGTTTGCTACCTTCTACAATCAGAAGACTTGCGATCTGGCGCATTGATAAAGTGCTTTCATTGTAAATTTCTGTCAACGCATTATACGCTTCCCCGGTCACTTTTACCGCCATGTCTCGTTCTGACACTACTGCCTTTTTACGTGCCGGTATATGGATTTCAAATTCACTCATGAGCATCCCCTCTCTTTGACCAGTTTTGAAACGACATATATTAAATCGCTTATCAGTTCATTTTTATCCTCGTCGTTCATAGATTCCGTAACTTCTTTAATACCGTTACGATCTCGAATAAATACCTTAGATTCATAATCTTCACATGCCACCATAAATCTGCTTGCTTCAAGAGTTATCATAAACTTCCCTCCTTATATGATTTCTGAGCCACTAAAAGCCCATTTAGAGCCTGTACATAGCTCGCCAATGTTCTCGCCTTGTATGATTCCTCAATAGGATTATCTGCCACAATAGAAAGCTGCCCGTCTATCAAATTAAGAATTTCATCAATCCTCTCCTGCATCTTTCTCCACCTCACTAAAAAAACAATAAACATTATCAGAACCATCACCCCTTGCGGGATCAATGTCACCTCCTGGAAGTATTCCACTAGCGCTGTGATATTCCAGATGATTAAGATACATGTCCGGATTCTCCCAGTCGATAATGTACTGTTTTCGTTTATTTAATTCTGACAGAAGCTCATTTACTACCGTTATCAATTCCATTGTTGGAAAGAGCTTCAGCTTCATCTGATCTAACATTTAACGGGCACCTCCCATCTATCAGAAGTTCCAGCAAGAAATCTTTGATTATTCTAATGCTCTTGCGACTTGTGTTCTTATAAAATGGGTCAAAAGATATGTTTTGGTACAAATCCCACTTAAACACGTCTTCGGGGAGATTAATATCTTCCTTCCTTTTGAGCCCACATACACTTACACCATAAATCCAATAAGTGAAGGTTACACTTGCTGTCGGAACTTCATTCGCAACTCTTTTACAGAGTCCATAAATTTCGTCAATTTCTTTCTCGAACATTTCTTTATCCTCCTTATTCCTTACTGCCAGTCTGCTTTCATCTGGCGAACCGCCCATGCTGCCGAGATGCCAAAAAAGATGTTCAGCCAAATAGGTATGTCCACATATTTCCCGGCAAGCATACAAACAGCAATCAGCGCATACTCTTTCATTTCATTTCTCCCATAATCCACGCCAGATTGCTTGCTACCAGTGCGGCAGCGGTCACAATCCATGCCGTGAACCATTTTTTTGACTTCCTCTTGCTCTCTTCGACAATTTCAGTCGCAAGTGCTACTTCAATATCAGTCCATGTTGGCTGATTTTCGTTTCTAATTTCACTCATATCTAGCTAATTTCTCCTTATTTATCCTTATTTACCTTTACAATTAGCAGATAGAGGCTTATAATCAACCTGTATCCACTAAGTGTGCTTTAGTGGGTGCAAAGCTCCGGGGTGGAGGTTTCAGCTCCCTCCGGGGCACTCACGTCAAATTTGCTTCTTTTCTTCTGTAGTAGTCCAAGATGATTCTTGAACACTCATCTACAATCTTCTGATTGTCTTCAGGTGTATTATCCTTGCAGTAATCATCATGTATTCTGATTACCCCAGATCCTTTTTTGATTGTTTTGATTACTGCCATCAGTAAACCTCCTTTTTATGCCATACCTATTGTATTTCTTTTCCCCTCTACCTATAATGCTTTTACAGGCACCGACATGCCGAGTATAACGAAAGGGGAATTATATGGTTGAAACAATCACTCGACTGTATCACTGCCACAAGATTCACAAGCATGTGACTGTTTATGAAGAGTATGAGGTTTCTGGTAACAGTCGCCGCCTACTGCGGTGCTCATGTCCATATCATCAATACACGGAAATGAAGCCGCACTGTGATGGGTATAATGACCATGGTTTTCAATGTGGTTATGCAAAAAATCAATAACCAGGCTCACTAACTCATCTGGTCGCTCACTGGGCGATAGGTAACAGTAAAGCCGTAGGTCACATTTGCAACAGTCTCCACCAGATTCTTTGCAGTGCTGACTGACGGCTTTGTTAAATTGTAATGCGTCCATTTACGCTCCTTTCTTGCTTTCTTTCTGGTCAGAATTCGCTTCTTCACAAGTATGTGGAATCTCATTAAAATCCCGACCTTTTTCATATTTGAAAATACTTCCAATCTCGCATTGGCTATATACTTCCTCAGTTACATAATAAGTAGCTGTGTCATATTCTTTTTCTTCCTCATTGTAATCACGAACATCTATTTCATAAGAATCCGGATAGTAATACACATAAAGCATTACAGTTGTATATGACATCTTTCCATCAGTATGAACTGTAGAGATTAGAACTGTTTCTGTATGTGAAGGAATAAATTCTTTATTGTAAATTTCTCCCTCTTTCAGTTTCTCTTTGCAGCCAGAGAGAAAAGTAATCCCTGCAACTATTGGAATAATTAATAATTTCTTCTTGATATGCGCTCACTCCTTTCTTGTGGTATACTCCCAGTGGACGGGAGGTGATATTGTGTATCTCAATAAAGAACAATTTAATTTCTTGAAATATCTTTCAAGCAAAGAAAAAATTGAATATTCTTCTCTTTCGGAAAATGAAATCAAAATTTCCAGTTTTCTTGAAGAAGAAAAATTGATTTCTGTTAATAGAGAATCTTTTCCTAGAATCAATCAAGACGGTCAGGTCAGATATGTAAAAGGAAAAACTCTCTCCATTACGATTTCCGAACAGGGAAAATCTTATATTGCTGAAAGAAAACATGAATTTAAAAAGTTGTTATTGAAAGATGTGGCTATTCCGATTATTGTTTCGATTCTTACCACCCTAGCACTAAACGGATTAAAACTGTTGCCACACTTGCTACAATTGCTGGAATCACATATTCCATAATCGGATGGCGTTTCATGTTTTTTACTCCTTTCGTTCTGGAATCTTCGGTTCAAGAAACTTGTCAGTCCCAACAGATAATGCCCCACAGATTAATTCGTATTCATCGAAATCTAATCTGCGATTTCCATTAAGAGAAAGATTAAGTTTCTGAACAGGAATGCCAGTTTTGTTGGCAACGAATGTCTGCGTTATGCCGTTGTTTTCAAGGTATGACTTAATCTTCTTACCAACGCACATTTTTCATTTCTCCTTTCTAATTGAATTTCGTTTTCATCGAACAATTACAGTATAACTTCGAAATATCCGAATGTCAAGAATAAATTTCGAGAAATTCGAAATTATTTTATTGACAGTTCGAAATTTCTATATTATTATTAGTTATGAAGGGAGGAACCGATAATGACATTTGGTGAGAAAATCAAGCAAGCCAGAACGGCAAAGAAGCTGACCCAGAAGCAACTTGCAGAGAAAATCAATGCAAAGCATAATTCAATTAGTGACTGGGAAAAAGATAAATGCAAGCCAGACATGGACACTATTGAACTTCTATGCGGCGCTCTGGAAGTAACACCGACATACCTCATGGGTTCTAAAAGCGATGACGATTATGCAACCATAATTGGAAATCTTATGTCAGAACCTGACATCTTAGATTTTATCGAGGAATACAAAGCACTCGATAAAGAAGATAAGAAAGCAATAAAACAAATAGTTTCATCGCTAAATAAAAAGAGCAAGGGTTAATCCCCTTGCTTCTTTGATTTTAGATATTTGATAAGAATCGTATAGACAAATTTTAACTTGCCCTCATTATCACATTTTTCTATCATTTCAATAATCTCTTTCTTATAATCCATAATAACCCTCCCTATTGTAACTACCGCCTACACTACAGTATATGTCCGGTTTGTGGGAAATATAACCGAACATTCGTTCGTTTTTGCTATTATACCACCTATTCCGACTCTTGGCAACTGCCAATGATATACATGGATTTTCACCATTTCATACATAAACTTTGCAATCTCAAAGAAAATTATGCTTTCACAGAAGAAAAATGCGAGATTGCAGACTTTTTTACCGCCGTTGTCTGCATGCGGATACTTCTGGACAGAATAGTTCTGGTATACCATATACGAATGAACTGTCCGCATATCTTTCTGATTATTATTGAAAATTATCTTTTGTGGGGTATGTACAAGACTAAATACCTTATAGATCAGCAAGAGAAGTACAAAGCACTTAAAACATTTCTTTTTCATCTAAATCACTCTATTTCGTTCTAAATCTTTACAATATACTCTTAAAATGATAGAATAAAAATACCACATATAACCGTACTTTACATAATATTGCAAAATCAGCGGTACAAAATACATAATCCGCATGAAAAGTGCGAAGCGTGGTGAATAAAGCTATTAGGAGGAGCAATTCTATGAGTAAGAAAAAAGGCGGAAAACTCAAATGGGTAGTTTTAGCAGTTGTTGCCATTGGCGTTATCGGTGCTATTGGTGGAAATTCGGATTCAAACACCACGTCTTCTTCCAGCACATCTGCAAAGACGGAATCTGCAAAGGAAACTGATACACCTACACCAATTGAATACACAGCCGTATCAGTCAATGATATGATGTCTCAGCTTGATGATAACGCACTTGGAGCATCTGATAAATACAAAGGGCAATACTTAGAAATCACTGGTAGACTCGGGAACATTGATTCATCTGGAAAATATATCTCCCTCTATCCTGACGATGAATATGCGATAATCGGCGTTCAATGCCAGATTAAAAATGATGAGCAGCGTTCGAAAGTCGCGTCAATGGCAAAAGGTGACACTGTTACATTGAAAGGAAAATGTACGGATGTCGGAGAAGTGCTTGGATATTCTCTTGATATTGATGAAATAGAATAAATGCTAAAAAAGACCGGCTCTCGCTACCAACGGGGACCGGTTTTTAAAAATAAGACAATTCCAGAGAAAAATCTTACCTGCACATTAAGTATATCATCTCCGGGATTGCCATACAAGTGTAAAAAAAGGAGAATGATAAAATGAATGAATCAGTATGTATCTATTTAAGGAAATCCAGAGCCGATCGGGAAGCTGAAGCGCACGGAGAGGGTGAAACTCTTGCCAGACATGAACGGATCCTGTTAGATCTTGCAAAGAAAAAAGAGTACATTGTGGGTGCAATTTACCGCGAAGTGGTATCTGGAGAAACTATCGCCGACCGTCCTGTCATGCAGCAACTCCTTCACGAAGTAGAATCCGGCATGTGGGACGGTGTTTTGGTTGTCGAAGTTGAACGACTTGCCAGAGGTGATACTATCGACCAAGGCGTTGTGTCCAGAGCTTTTCAATATTCCGATACGAAGATTATTACTCCTACAAAAATATACGATCCAAACAATGAGTTTGATGAAGAATACTTCGAATTTGGGCTTTTCATGTCCAGACGTGAATATAAGACCATTAAGCGTCGATTGAATAACGGCAGAATCTCATCGGTCAAGGAAGGGAAATACTGTGGTAACAAACCACCTTACGGATACGAAAGAGTAAAACTTGAAAAAGAAAAAGGCTATACCCTCCGACCTGTTCCGGCTCAAGCTGAGGTTGTAAAAATGATATACGCCTGGTATGCCGGTGATGGCTGCGAACAAATTGGAGTTGCGAAGATTGTACGGAAATTAAATGAAATGGGAATAGAGTCTGCACTAGGCGGTGACTGGACTCCTGCCAGCATACAGGGAATCCTGACAAATCCGGTATACATCGGGAAAATACGATGGAATGGGCGAAAAACTGTAAAGACTATACATAATGGACAAGTGGTCAAGACGCGCCCACGGTCCAGGGACGTCCTTATCTGTGGAGGATTACATCCGGCTATCATATCAGATGATCTGTATAATTCTGTACAAGAGATACGCCAAAAGAATCCGCCCCGTCCGATCAGTATAAAAAACACAGTTCGCAATCCGCTTGCCGGAATTGTCTATTGTAGCAAATGTGGTCGCGCCATGGTTCGCCGCCCTTATCAAAAACGTGGACAGGAAGATACCCTCATGTGTCCATATACGTCTTGCTCTACGGTGAGCAGCAAATTATCCATAGTTGAAAAAGCTGTGATTGATGGAATTAGGGATATCGCGGAAGAATATAAGTTAAACAATGATGTTAATACATCTTCAAAGGCTATTGATTTAACAATAATTTCTAAGCAAAATCTTATACGTGAAAAAGAAAGTGAGCTGGAAAACTTAAATACCCAAAAAGCAAAACAATATGATCTGCTTGAACAAGGAATCTACACCACGGAAGTCTTCCTTGAACGTTCCAAAACCATAGCTACGTCTATTCAATCATGTTCTGATATTATTACGAAATTAAAAGAAGAAATCGAACACGATGAGAATATTATGGCGCAACAATCAGATTTTGTTCCACGCTGCGAAGAATTGCTTAATAACTATTGGAACCTTGACGTGGAATCACGAAATAGAATGCTCAAGAGCCTGGTCGAAAAAGTCGTCTACTCGAAAAATATTAAAAACGCTTACGGCAAAAGTAATGAGATCAATTTTGAACTAGACATTTTTCCGAAAATCCAAAAAAATGATTAATGACATCTTCTATGTGCCAGTTCGCCTGCTCATAGATGTTATCAGCAAATAAAAAAAAGAATTCCCGGGGCGATTCCCCGGGATATTTTTATACTTTTTTGATGTATTTTGCAGAAACAAATCCGAAGTATTTTCCAGCAATTCTGATGTAGTACCAAGAGTTACCGTCACTTGCTTTCTGAGTGAAGTTCATAACGTCAACCTTGTTTTCTTTGTTCAATGTCGGATATTTTTTGATGTTCGGATATTCTGCTCCGGCCCATGTGCGAACGTTCAGGCTGGAAGCTGTAACCTGTCCAGTAAACAGTCTCTGCGTCTTATCTTGCTTTTTAGTAATTACCGTTGCTGTTGTATTCTGTGCTCCATCAATCTGGAGATATTTAGTAACCGCCCAGCCGATGCCAATACCTGCAACTTTGACCTTTGTCCACATACCAAATTTTTCACCGCTAATTTCCACACGGTTTCCCTTATTAATCTGTCCGAGAACATATCCATTAGGTGTCTCACGAACATATAAATCGTCTACTGTTGATGTTGCCGTACCCGTTGCTTTCCATGTGGAAGTTGCTGGTTCATCAGTTCCCCAGTCAATCCAGACATATCCGTCAATTGCAGAATCGTTGATAGCGTAGGATTTGTTACGTACAGCTCCGCCATTTGCAACCACACCAGCAGCACTGGAAGTGTTTCCCTCGTTGGTATATACAACACTACCATTGAAGCTGCGGACAGAGCCAACATGAGAACCGTTGCGGAAGATTACCAGTGCCCCGGATTTTGGGGAATTATGCCATGTTCCATTGGCTTTGGCATGATTAGTGATAGATACGCAATTATAGAATCCACCACCCATAATCTGCAATGCTCTTGTGATTCCCAGAACATTCACCAGTTTCCAGAACTGATACTCTGCGCACCACGGCTGAGCCTGGCATCCTGGCTGTCCCCATGAGTTAACGTCCCTGGCAAATTTGGTATAATTATTGTATCCAGCATTTTTCTGGAAATCATCAAGATAGGCATTTGTGCGTTTTTCCAGATACGGTTTACTACCGCCATTGTTTGCATAGTGGTCACCGAGTTCGATAAATTCCTGTAATTTCGTTTTGGCCACTACCGCTTCTCCTTTCTGAGTAGAATCTCTATAATCCTTGTAAAATACATTCATATCAACATTTCCGTTGATACCGTCAACTTTTCCTTTGCTTGAATATTGCCAGCCTGCACCGACTGTCGGACGCAATCTTTCCTGTACAGAACCATTGTCGTTGGCAGGATAACGAGCAATCCAACAGTCATACTGCTTCAGAGCATCTGACAGGACATTATTGTACCAATCAAGATTGCAATAGATACCGACTTTATAACCGGCTTTTTTAATCCTGGTCAGAAATGCCACTGCAATATTTTCAATTGCCTGTTTACCGAGTTTCCGCTGATTAGACCATTCAAGGTCGTAGAACACTGGAAAGTCCAGTCCGCGTCCGTTCAGCGCGGCAATCGCATCTTCCGCTTCGTCAATAGCCTGTGCCGGTGTCAGGGCGTATGAATATTTATATCCACCGATAAGGATTCCGTTGCTCTTGCATCCCTTGTAGTTGTACTCGAACGAGCTGTCAACGCCTGTTTTCTGATGGATTCTTAAAATGGCGAATTTGTATCCGGCTTTTGCCACTTTCGCCCAGTCTGGCTTATTCTGATAAGACGATACGTCAATTCCTTTGATTTCCAACTCTATTAACTCCTTTCATGAAACATACTTGTGATGATTGTATCTGACCGACTCTTGATTAACCTTTGCACTGTTTCTTATAAATAGGTAGAGGTTTTACGAAAGCTTTCCATTTTTTAATGAATTAAATGGGAAGTCATATCAAAACGGGTGTTACTATCTAACTTATAGTCACAGACTCCAAGCAGATTAAAAGTGCTGTGCCCCAGGAGCCAAGTGTCACTTTTAATGTTGCCGAAGAAGCATCAAGTACGGGTGGTACTGCGTATTCAGATTTTTTTGATATTTCTGTCACTCCCGACAGCTTTCCTGTTATGTATAAAGAGGTAATGCGGTTGTTATCAATTAGTAGAAACGAAGTCATATGACTATTTGCATTACCCCACTTTACGCTTACTGTTTTGGTAGAGCCATCACTATATATAATATAACTATTGGCCTTGAACCGCTTACTATTTAATTCATTAATCGCTCCCAGAATCGTTTTGTCGTTCGTCTGAAGCTTCTCAAATACTTTGTCGGCGATTTTATTAAGGACAAAGTCTGACAGCTTGCTCAGCACACTCTTTTTCATTCCTGTACCGTCATTGATCAGAAAGGCGTCAGTATCAGCTAATGTACCTCTGTCGGTGTAATTGATATCTTCGATTTTTGCAACTGCATTTCCGACTGCTTTTGCATCTGCAGCTTTACCAGATACCGCGAGGTCTTTATCCGTTCCGGATAAATAACTTCCTGCCGGCTGATAAGCTTTATCGGCATCCGTCTTTGTTACATAATCTTTTCCTTCAAGATATTTATTTACTGCATTTTCTATCTCTTCTGGAGTCAGTCCGCTAATACCTTTCTGACATAAAACGTATAAATATTTCTCTACCCGTGTAATTGGATCCGGGACATTTCCGGTATAACTCCCAGTTAATTTAGCAAGATATTTCTCTTTTCTTGTTATCGGATTATCTATCATAGTTACTCCTTTCTGAATGAATTTTACATTCCGAGACTGTCTATTTTAATTATATCACGTAGACGATTTATAGTTCTGTACCAATCAACTAATATTCTGAAATAGCAGTTGCAACATGATGGTTTTATTGGTGCTGCGTTACATATTCGATTAATTTCTGAGGTGTACTGAAAGTGCCTACGTGCTCAACATATATATCTTTTCGATAATTCCCTGAGCTTCCAGAAATATTTGGAAAATCTCCGTTAACAGAAATGGTGCTCAGTCCATTATACGAATGGTCGCTGTTTCCAAATCCGTTCAAATAGCTATAATACCCGTCATATTGATCTTTTCCTAAACCTATATATGTATATTGTTCTTTTTCATAGGTGACATTTCCATTTTTGTCCCATTGTTTCCAAGTGTTTTTAAAAAATTTTCCAAAAGAAGGCGCATATATACTATTAAAAGTTGCTTCAAATAATAAATACGCATATACAAAATATGAATGCCAAGGCGGCATTGAACCAGTTACATTCACTAATGATACGCCTGCTTTTCCAAACTCGGTGATTGAATACTGACCATCCTCGGACCGACTCATAAGGGATATTCCATATTCGCATACATACGGATTTTTGTCTGAATCATATCCAGTAAAACGTGAAAATATTCTAAGAAGTTCTTTTGCACCTGTCTCCGCTTTCTTCCACAAAAGTGTATCACCGCCCCATATTTCTTTTGTTTCTACACCATTTATGGGGAAGCCTGTGATTTCTTTCCCGTTGGCAAATGCTCTATAAATCAAATTATCACTCCTCAAACGTAAAATATAACGTGTCTTTTCTGTCGGTTCCTGCGGCTACCAGAGCGTCATAATCAGCTTTTTTTATCCGCTTTACGCACCTTAATTGGGCTTTTTTTAATTGTTCGGAAGTACTACCAGAACCGTCCGTAAAATCGTCAATCGTTGCCGGAGAAAATTCAGAATCCGAACCATCTGTAAACTCTGCATAACTGATTGTTGGCATTTCAGACCTTGTTCTGTTGATTGTAGATGTGATTTCCGGTGTATTCTTGCCTAACTGCTGATTGTTTCCATTATACGGTGAATTATTAGCGGAGTATGTGTCGATAAGCCCTGTAATGCCTAGTTTCAACGTCCTGCTCATAATATAACTGTGAATCGTCCACTGTATTGCAGAACCATCCTCAGAAAGCTTGGAATGTGTCATTTCCACGGTTTGACCAACCATGTTAAACGGATTCCCTTGTACTTCCACGGAATATCCCTGTGCCCGATAATACTGTTTTTTAATAATATCTTCTGCGACAGTTCCGTAACAGATTATATACTTCGGTTTTGTTCGGGTGTAATCCCCGTACTCATTAGCATCGTAAGCGTAATTCAGCCAGTCTTGGTTGCCTACAAAAAAGCTATTTCGGTTATAGAAAACATTCCTTTCATACGCATCTTGCGCGGTCGGTTCGCCGGATGTAAATACTTCGCCGGACGGGTCAGGGTCGGTGTAAACGTAGTTAAAATACCACACTCTGCCCTCAGTTGCCTTGAAACTTTTAAATCTGTCAAGATGTACCGCAGATTCGTAAAAATCAAATGTTTCAACACCGGATACGGTAGTTCCACGATGCTTACAGTTCTTTTTGAGTTTCTTATACTCGAATTTTCCATCACGATTCATCCATCCAAAAACATTGTTTTGCAGGCATAAATCTTCCAGTATATTTGCCACATTCATTTCAGAAGAGTTGGCGGTATTGGGTACATATGCACTGTCATATTTGAGTTTTGCATCGACTTGTTCAATGCCAAGATACTTAAATAAAGCATCTCTAAACTGCTTCTGTGTGAACACCATTTGCTTGTCTTTTGTGTTGTTCTTATACCACCACGCAATGTCAGTATTGCGTAATTTGTACAGATAATCGTATGCCACAACGGTACGAACAAACGAATTTGCATCACGTTCTCCTGTCGCAATTTCGCCTGTAAAAATCTTGATTTCCGTGCCTTTGCATTCAAGATAAACCTCGATTTTTCCAGACGGATAAGTGGTTTCATCTGTCCCGACAAACTGTGGATGATAACATTTGAACGTGATTTGATTGGATATGCAGCCACCAAAAATGAAGTATGCTTTATTGCACAATGACTCCTGTAATGACAAGGAATTGGACTGAATATGTTCATTTGTCAAGTCCTCAAATTCACCATTTATCCAATGCACTTTTACGCTGATTGGGTCGGTATTATCTTCGAATGGATTCGCCCCATCCTTGGTTACCTTGATTTCAAATTCATCATATCCAATGAGCGTTTCTATTCCATCAATTTCAATTTGGTAAGACACTGTGATGGTTTTTGTCCCGACTTTAGAGCTATCAAATCCAGACACGGTGTAATCTGTGATTTCTTTCTCTGTTCCGTCTTGTCTAACTACAACTACAACTAATCCGGTCAAATCAAGTAATTCTCCAATTTTATAATAAGTTTTGATTGGATAATGAGAAATTCTGATTCCGACAGCATCCGCAACCACTTCGACAGTAAACGTTGTTGTAAAATCTTGATATGTGATCGTGATAATTTTTTCTCCTGTTTCAGCGCTATCTAAATCTGATACCGTATATCCGTCTGCCAGCGTTTCTTTCGAACCATCTGTCCAGACCGTTGAAACAGCTAATCCTGTCGTATCTAAAGTCTCATTCTTGCGGTATTCCAATTTATTTGGAAGAGTTGTAATCTCTATCTTTGATATTGCAATAACATCAATATCAAACGTAGCAGTTTGCTCATCGTAAGTGATTGTTACGGTTTTTGTCCCTGCACTTGACATGTCGGGATAGGAAATCGTGTAGTCTGAAATTTCTGCTGATGTTCCATTATTGTATGTAGCTTTTACAGATAATCCAGAACCATTAAAGTGCTCATCTTTTTTATATTTAAGTTTTGATGGCAACGAAATTATTTCGATTTTTGTTGCCTTAATAAGCCAGTCTACAGTTGCATTTGTAGCCGCCCATGGCGAACCAGAAATAGAGTCTTTTACTTTATTAATTCTGATATTGACACCACTTGTACCAGAAAATCCGCCGCCTCCAATTGTTTTAACATTCTTCCCAATATACACAGTTTTTAGTTTTGAACATCCGTTAAATATTACATTTTCAAGTTCTTCTATTAACGAATCGTCTGAGATTGTAAATGTTTCAAATCCGCAACCGGAAAAGCAATTGTTTGGGATTTTCTTTATATTTTTGGATAATGTGATCGAAGTTAGAGAAGAACAGCCGGAAAATGCCGATTCCCCTAATGCTTCAATGCTGTCTGGAAGAATTACGTTATTAAGCGATGAACAGCCGGAAAAGCAATTTTCGGGAATAGATGCAATTCCGTCACTCATAGAAACACTTGCCAGTTTCGTGCATCTTTGAAACTGACCGCCACTGCTCCATTTTACGCTTTCGCCTAAAATTACGTTTTCGATATTGGTATATCCGGAAAATGCACTGGTGTCTATAGTTCCACCGCGGATAGTCATATTTTTCGCTGACATTCCGCCTATTCCACTTCTACCTTGCGTGAAACCAACATTTTCACCTCCCATTACAAGACTTTCAAGCGAAGAATTATGAAAGCTGAATGTCATGCTTGTAAGTGTTGTCGGAAGAACTAAGTTCTTGATAAGCGGACATTCGTTAAAAGCTTGCCCTTTTATTGTTTCAAGCCCCTCGTGAAAAGTTATTTCCTGTAAATTTGAAAATCCATAAAAAGAAGAACTTCCAATCATTTTCAGAGATTCCGGAAAATTAAGTGTTGTTATTATACTATTGTCGGTAAAATTACCATTTCCAATCTCGATCAATGTATTTGAGAACGAAATGCTTTCGAGAATATTAACTTTATAAAATAAGCCATCTGGTATTTTTGTAATTCCGTTTCCAATATTTAATGTTTTTATTCTTTGGTTTAAGCTAGACGGCACATTTTCAAGCCTGTAATATGGTAAAAACTCTCCGGTTCCTACTATATCCATAATCCCTGTATCAAGGTTAAATGAAATTGTTACATCTTCTAAATTGGGAGTTCCTGCCTGCGCATTATATGAATCCAACACATTGACTAAAACTTCCGTAGTAATTCCGAAATAATCTACGATAGCGTTTTTTTGTCCTGCAGTAGATGTGTCCACTTGTGTGACTGTATATCCGCTATTTATGTGAGAATCTGTAATTCCATCACTATATGTCGCATTAATATAAGAAACGCTAACGTTGCTTGTGTCACCAATGAAATACGCAGTTCCGGAATATCCTTGTGCCTGTATGCTTACAGGAATCATAATCGTTATATCAAAAGAAGAAGTCATTCCGTTATATGATACTGTAATTGTTTTACTTCCTGGCGAACTGCTATCAAAACCAGAGTATATCAATTGATCAGAATTTAATGTAACTGTATTTCCATTACTTGTGCTGGCGGATACTGATATTCCAGATGGATTAAACTCTCCGTTGATGTGGTACTCTGTTTTCGAGGGTAAAGTAGTTATTGAGATTCCCGTCAATGACTCTGTCAAAACTGTAACTTCAAATGTAGCAGAAGCATTCCCAGAAGTTACGGTTATTGTTTTGGTTCCTGAGGAACTACTGTCAAATCCCGATAATTCATAATCCGTGACACTGACTGTTTCTCCTGTGCTTGTTGTTCCAGATATTTTTAGCCCAGTTTTATCAAACAGCTCTTTCTGATAATATGTGGTCTTATCTGGCATTTTTGAAACAGTTATGCTAGTGATTACTAAATCAGAATATTTTTCATAAACAATCTCCTGAGATACGCCCGCGTTCTTTACCAGAATCGAAATTGGGACTGCAGAAGATACAGAAATATTCAGATTAGTTGTGTTATTTCCATCAGTGATTGATGATGTACCGGTATATGAATTATTTGTCGGAACTTGAATAACATTGATAAATAATGTCTGTCCCTCTATCAAGAATAATTCGTATTTCAGCGCATATGATGAAGATGTACTTGAATAATATACATATCCCTCAACCCTGATTTTAAGGAATCTTTTTCCAGATGTAAGTGTCCCTTCCTGCCGGTAAATATAATAAACCGCGCCATCCCTGCGCCAGATTTTGAGTTGTTCGGCGTTTTGCCCGAATCCGATGAAATTGTTACCAGAAACATATATGGTACTGGCGGTCTTTCCTGCGTAGGTAAACCAATCAACACCTGAGACGCTAACTACATCATCATCGTGCTTCGTGTTGCTGACAATAGCAGTCATCCCGGCTGTCGTATTCAATAAACTGTCAAAAGATACTGTATCTGCCATAATCATCCTCCCGTCTATAAAATAAAAGAGCACATGAGCTGTGACACCCATGCACTCTGGTTGTTAGTATTCGATCAGTGCAATTCGGATGCTTGAATAAAACACCATCCCTCTTTTTTTATCAATTTCATTGATTGTAAAATCAATATCTGGAACATATATTTTTGCATTCGTATACGTATTTGTTTCGTCATTCCAGTAGGTGATATTTGCTTTACGCTCTTGTTTATTGATAATTGAGGAATTCATTACATTTTGAATTTTTATTTTTTCTTCCAGGGTTAAATCGTCAACTGTTTCAAATTCTATCTTTGTACGATAATGCGGGAGTGTGTCCCTGTGCAAATATCCTTTTGTATCTGTCCACGGATCGCTTTCAAGTCTTTGATTCGGTGTGCTTTTCCATGTTGCTCTTTTGATAAATTCATGTGGAAATTCTTGAGTCCCGAATTTTAATAGCCATCCCTGAAAATTCCCTGAACTAAACTCGCTCATGTGCTCACCTACCCTTCGAAGATTCCGAAGCCTGTCCGGTTCCTGTATTGTCCATTCTGATCGCGAAGCCAGCGGATAAATTCATTTCCGTCAATATTCAATACGATATACTGAGGTGAACCACTACCTCCATTTTCAGATTCTTTCAAAGCTTCCATCATTGCCTGTTTCATCGTCGACAGTGGAGATACAACCTCTGTCTCACGCTTGTTATCACCGAGGATCGCGGCAAACTCTCCGGCGTTTCGTGGCACAACTGTACCTTTTGCCAGATATGGAATCTGTGGCGCTGTCATGGTCGGGATCGTAAATCCCCAAGTACTTCCTCCGATTTTAGGCACCCAGTTCGGAACCTTTATCTTCAGACGATTCAAAACTCCAATAGCTGTATTAACGCCCGAGATAATTCCACGAATCATTCCATTAATCAGTGCAATAACCCCATTGATAGGCACTTTCGCAATTCCTACCAGTGCCTCGAACACGCCTTTGAAGATATTCTTTACACCTTCCCACGCACGTTTCCAGTCGCCTGTAAATACACCAACAATAAAATCAATCACGCCGCCAAGGGCTTTTAGTATTCCAGCAACTACTTCATTTACTGAAGCAAACAATTCCAGAAATACATTACCAATAATACTAAGAGCACTTGCTATTTGTGGAGCCACATTGCCAATAATAAACTTAACAAGAGGCACTAATACGCTTTCCCATAACAGTTTCAGCGCATCTACAATCTTTCCAATCAATTCGATTGCGTTATGTATAGCATCACCTACTGGTCCCGCCATGATCTCACTAATCTTAGCTGCCAATTGGTCTAATACAGGCACTATATAGCTGTTGTAGGCATTTAAAAATACTGTGAGTATTTCAGATAGCCCGTTAGCAAGAGAATCTAAGAAAGGCTTGATATAAGCATCATACATGGCAATAAGCTCATCCATAGCAATCTGCCACGCATTTGCGATAGCTGTAATTACTGTTTCTATTGGCTGTAATGTATTCTCAATAGTCTGCTTAATTAGTTCGGCATTCTCCTGTAATGGAACCAGGAGCAGGTTAATAGAGTCTCTAAGCATCTGGCCCGTCAATGTCATTGCTGTCATGACGGTATCTGATATAATCTGTATCACACTTCCTATGATATTCTGAGCGGTCTGTCCGCCAAATACAGAGAATATATCTGCAAAAACTGCCGATAAATCGCCTATTTCATCTGCGATTTCTCCAGAAACATCGAACATATTAATGATAAAATTCTTGATTCGGTCAACATTCTTTGACAGATAAGATTCTATTCCCCCAACAAGCGCAGTTGCCAGAGTAAGTCCAACCTTTGCTATTGCACCGGTTATCTTTCCGAGATTCTTAACTACCTTTTTCGCAAATTCTGAAGCAGCTTTTTTGACGTCAGGATCCGTAAAGATATCGATCAGATACTTCTTGATATTCCCAAGGTCACTGATTAGCTCATTCAGCATTGGCTTGTAGTCTCCAAGTCCCTCAAAGAACCCGCTCTTAAAGATATCTCCAAGTTCTTTTAACTTTTTCGCCAGTTTTCCTACTGCGCTGGTTGCCTTGTCTGCTTCATTTGATACATCGGCAAGCTTTCCGTAGTCCACGTTGCCAATATCCCCGATTCCTGTATCTGCTATAGCCGGAGTTTTTGTTGAGCTGGGAGTGTCTGAGCTATCCTTGCCTATAACATTCAACTCATCAAACGATGCAATGTTCTTCTTCAGTGCCTTATTCTGCTTTTTCAGTGCTCCTGTGCTGTCCTGCGTGGAATCTGCTACATTTTGTGTGGCATCAGCCAGGCTGTCAGCTCCATCTGCAGCGTTGCTATAAGCGTCTTCTGTGGCTGACAGGTCTGTTCCGGTAAGTCCTGCTCCACTAGCTCCCGTCTGCCCAGATGATTTATTTCCGGTTATCAGCTCCGTAAAGGACTTAAAGGCGTTTGCGACTGTGGCAAGTTTAGCCAGTAAGATATTGATCACTTTTATGACCGGAGTGAAAATGTTAATCAGTCCTTGTCCGACTGTAGCTTTCAGGGACTGAATCTGTAGCTGCATCACTCTCATCTGATTCGCCCAGCTGCCAGATGTTCGGATGAAATCACCAGATGCGGCAGACAACTGCTTCTGTACAAAAGCCAGACGCAGAGCTACTTTCTCCTGCTCGGTCATGGCGGATGTGGTTTTACCATAACCGTTCGCCAGTGCGTACTGGTCAAGTGCCGACTGGGTCATTACCACGCCGAGGTCCTTGAGCGTTTCTGTTTCACCTGTAAAGACTGATTTCAGCTTAATATAAGCCAAGTCCTGACTGATGTTATAGAATGATGCTACATCGCCAGTCAGCTGTGTCAGAGCCGTTGACATGTCGTAAGCCTGCGTTTCTGAGAATCCGAACGACTTAGACATTGCTCCGAATGTACCAACGTACTGCTTCGCCATTGTTTCGGATAATCCGGCTGAGGTCATGGCGTTCTTCGCAAATTCATTAACCTTATCAGACATGGTTGTAAATGTAACATCGACCACGTTCTGAACTTCTGCGAGGTCAGAGCCGAGTTCCACACACTCTTTTCCGAACTGCACTAACTTGCCAACTGCAAACGCTCCACCAATCAGCAGACCGATTTTTTTCACAGCACTTCCAAGGCTGTTAAATGACTGTTTTATAGCTGATACACCTTTTTGAACACCGGTTGTGTCTAATCTGGTATCAATAATGACTGAGCCATCAGCAGCCATGTGTCCACCTCCTAACTATTTGAGGTTCAACATCTCATTCAGCGCATTCTTGTACGCTTGCTCCTCATCGCTGAGACGTGTTTTTATATCAATAATGTTCTTGTTATCGTGATAGAATTTCTTTTCCCATTTATCCAGGCGTTCTCCGTGAGCTTTCTTTGAACGGATTCCAACGACCGTGTTGAACAGGCATTCACCGGATTCCATGAAGTATCCGAAGAACGTCCACCAGTGCATATACGGAATAGCTCTGATTTCTTTCCCGGCAACTTTATTTACAGCCGGTACGATCATATCTCCATCCTGCTCCCAATCCATCAAACGGGGCTTTGGCCTGTTCGGGTTGTCATCAGCCTGTCCGCAGTCAATAAATTCACATGCTTTCTGACAGGCTTCAGATAAGTGCTCTGGCGGTATACTCTGCCAATCCTCGAACAGAATCTGCAACATAACAACTGCTTTTGCCTGCTCGTCTAATTTCGGGTCGTTCATGGCAATTAGAATATCAATAATCGCACGAAAATCCGTTCTGATAGAAAAATCCACCCCACTGATGTTGAGTGAGGTGGGAAGTTCATAGGCGGTCATTTTGTATACTTCTCCGTGTACCTATTGACCACTTCCTGCATTTTTTTCTTTCTCTTTTCAATTTCCGGAGCAAGTGCTTCATTGATTTTGTCCAGAACGATATAGGCAAACACCTGACCATTTCCAAAAACAGTTGTTGCGGTAATTGGTTCTTTGAATAAATCCTTAGATGCTTCGTATCCGAGCATATAATTGATTTTGTCCTCAATCTGCTTATTAATCTCCGCCATCTCTTTACCGGAGGAAACCTTTTTAACAGATTCCTGAGCCTGTTCAAAGAAAGTTTCCAGTTCTTCCGCTCTTGCCGCAACGTTAATGTCGGTAGGATTCAGCTTAAATGAAGAAAATACTTCTCCCTGTTTGTTTGTGAATGTAAAAAGAAGAAATCCATCATCAATGTTTGTATTAATTGTTTTTGCCATTTTCTATACCCTCCTAAAAATTATTCGCTGTCAGCTGTGAATGTGCCGGAAGTAATGTCAAATTTACCTTTGACGCGCTCTCCAACGTAATTAACTGTGAACGGAATCTGATAGCCAGATGTGTCACCGCCGTAGGAGGTCGGCACAACGTAGCAATCCTGCTGGTATGCTTCATACTTGCCCGCTGTGGCTTCTGTCCAAAGATGAACCTCAACTGCTTTTGTCTTGAGGTTATCGTCTTTGAGACGCCCATCTACAATCTTCTGTAATGCTGTGAACAGATCAGAAGTAGTGTCTGCATAGAACGGATCAGCGTCAGAAGAAACTTCATAGCCGTTATGCTTGAATGTGGATTCTCCAAGGATGTTTTTAGATGTTTCGGTATCCGGGTTGAGTTCGATGTTGTACTCTTCCAGATCCTTTCCAAGACGCTCATATTTTGGTGTCAGCCCTCCGCAGAGGGAACCTGCGTCAATATAATGAGCCATGTATTTACGGTCAATTTTGCCTGTAACTGCCATAGAAATGTCCTTTCTGCCTATAACTTTAAGGCTGTGTAGGTTAGCGACTATCTCCGATTGATAGCCGGTTGTTACTTGTTATATTACTTCATAAGTGTTTTCGTAGCGTACCGATAATGGTAATAACCAGTCCTGTATGCCATTCTCCTGCGGCTCTAAACCATAGGAATTGTCACGGGTGATACGTTTTATCACTCGTCCCTGTGAAAGCTCTGGAAACACATTTAAGCGTGTCTCGAAGCCATTTATAATAACTGGTTCTCGGCATATCCATTTGCCGAGATTATCCAGGAACTTCTGAACAGATAACTTCTGCCGTTCTTTGTCGGATGCCGTGCGGTAAACCACATAAAATGGATACTGGCATACCTGATGCATTACTCCGCATACATCTTCTTTCTCTGAATAAATCAAGGCGCCGTTATCTGCCGAGAACGCAATTCCTGATTCTTTGCCGAGTTCTTCAAATTTGATTGT
>ENA-UEOJ01000349-UEOJ01000349.1-human-gut-metagenome-genome-assembly--contig:-NODE-349-length-38451-cov-6.416324_pt1 | contig 38451 bp, 60 predicted proteins | sample MGYA00242885_ERZ507886 | MGnify/ENA primary metagenome ERZ507886 (study PRJEB26167, sample SAMN06115505) | human gut metagenome | host: Homo sapiens | place: China:Anhui | collected 2015-08-07 | study... | reverse complement strand
TTGCCTCGCACAGGGAAAAGAAAGGCGGGTGCTCAACCCCAAACCGCTCATGCTACGATTGCCGCAAGGAATTCTGGCTTGAGGAGGTGGAGGACGCATGAAACTATTGATCGGCGGAAGTCCCTGCACACATTGGAGCATCGCACAGACGAAGAACCGGGAGACCGAGGCCAGCGGTATCGGTTGGGAATTATTTCTAAATTACCGCATCGCACGGGATAAGTACCAGCCGGACTATTTTTTGTATGAAAACAACAAGTCCATGTCGCCCGCTATCCGGGCGCAGATCACGGCGGAGTTAGGCGTGGAGCCTGTCTTGATTAACAGCGCTCTGGTGAGCGCACAAAACCGCCAGCGGCTCTACTGGGCGGGCAAACGAAACCCGGACGGCACATACAGCCAAGTGCCGGTGGAGCAGCCGGAGGACAGGGGTATTCTGTTGCGGGACATTCTGGAGACCGGCGTCGCATGGTCGGAAAAATCTTACTGCATCACGGCTACAGAAGCCAAGGGGAGCAATCCACAACAGACGCTTACGAAACACCGCCGCACGATGGTCGCAGAGCCGATCATCGCCAATGGAATGAAAAACGGAAAGGCGCGAACCGTTGACGCGCACATGGGAAAACTCGAAAACAACCTTGTGCCAAGGATAAACAATCCGAACCAGGCAAAGCAACAATACGACTGCATAGCCGAGCCTGTCCGCATCGGCACCATCGAGAGTAAGGCTAAGAACACAGACTTTGACAGCCAGCAATACCGGGTATATTCCCCGGACGGCAAAAGTGTGACCCTGTGCGGACAGGGCGGCGGTGTGGGGGCAAAAACCGGTCTTTATGCCGTGCCTGTACCAGAACCCGTAAACGAAACCGTGGACGGGAAAGCGTGCGTGGCGATGCCTGTCTGGGCGGCAACGGGGCCGCGAAGCATACTTGTGGTTACGGCTCCAGGGAAGTCGATGCCTGTTTACGAAGTGAGAAACGGCAGAATTGCCATAAAAGGAAAGGAATACCCCATCAAACTGGCAGACGGATTTTACATCATTCGCAAGCTGACCGTGACGGAATGTAAACGCCTCCAGACCGTGCCGGAGGAATATGTCTTTCCTGTCAGCGCCACCCAAGCGTATAAAATGCTGGGCAACGGCTGGACGGTGGACGTGATTGCCCACATTATGAGCCATTTTACCAGACTGACGGAGGAGCCGGTGGAAGTGCTTTCCATGTACGACGGTATGAGCTGCGGCCATATCGCGCTGGACAAGCTGGGCGCGGAGATCACCGCCTACTATGCAACCGAGATCGACAAATACGCCGTACAGACCACCCAGCACAATTTCCCGGACACCGTGCAGCTGGGCGACGCGTTTCAGGTGCGGGACAATGATTGGGGGGTAAGAAATGAGCGATTTGGAGCAGACCGCCATCGAGCGGCTGAAAGCGGCATTGGAGGCGATGAAGGATGAGTAAGGCTGTCATGCTGAGCGTCCGGCCAAAGTGGGTGGAGAAGATCGCCAACGGTGAAAAGACTATCGAAGTCCGCAAGACCAAGCCGAAGCTGGAAACGCCGTTCAAATGTTACATCTACTGCACGCTGCCAAAATATCCGCACGAGGACTTCATTGCGACGGACTATCCAAGGCCACAGTTTTACGGAGGCGGCAAGGTCATTGGAGAGTTTACCTGCGAAAGAATCGCCCTTATTGCATACGATGGCGGCGAGTTAAGTAGTACAACAAATGCCGCCTTTTCCCCCGCTACGTGCTTAACTCAGTCAGAAATTATAGCTTATATCGGCGATAAGGGGCGTTGTTACGGCTGGCACATCTCCGACCTGCTGATCTATGACCAGCCGCGGGAACTGAGCGAGTTCCAGCGTGCAACTGACCCGTGCGATTCTTGCCATGCAGAATACACATGGGAATGCACAGACTGCAAAAAATTGGGCGGTGACATTAAGCGCCCGCCCCAGAGCTGGTGCTATGTGGAGGGGGGCTGACCATGGCTAATATTAAGACAAAACTGAATGTTGGAGATACCGTTTGGTGGGTGAACTGCTCCAACAAAGTGTACAAGGGGACAATCAAAGAAATTGTATGCTGCGACTATCAGGGCGCACTCTATTGCGGCATTTACAGCCCTTCTTACAGACGGAATACAAATCCGGTCGTTCACTATTCTTCTGTTTTCAAATCCAGAGAAGAGGCGCAAAAATTTGCAGAGTATCAGGAAGCAAACCCTGACGACGTGTTTCCCAAGTGTATGGGGTGCCACTACAATGCGTTCAAGGAGGGCTGACAATGGCTGAATATAAAATCTGCTTTAGAGTGGCTGGGGCGTTTGGTGCTCAAATTAGCTTTGAGGCGAAACCCGGCGTATCCTATGAGGACGCTGTGGCGGCCCTTGACAAAGACAAACTGGCGGAGCTGATGTGCCTTTCTGCCTTGGGCTGCTCCGCAAAGGACATTGAGATTATCACACCGGAACAGTACGAGGCGGAATTTGGAGGGGATAAGGATGGCTGAATGTGTTGAAAGGGAAGCAACAATTAAGCGCATTAAAGAAGTTTGTTGCGCAGGCTGCAACAGCTACAACGGAGTAAGATGCCGCGCGTGTGGCACCGGTGACGCAATCGACATGATCGAAGATGCCCCAGCCGCCGATGTGGCCCCGGTGGTGCATGGACATAGGGTTGACAACGGAGGGTCCTACGCCAGATGCTCTCAATGCGACGGGGTACTGCCTCTTTGTGCCAATTACTGCCCCAACTGCGGGGCGATAATGGACGGTAACGCCAATGGCTAAAACATCAGGGATGCAGGCGTATGCGGAGCGGTACGCCGAGGTCAAGGCGCAGGCGGCACAAATGCTCGTCTGTCAATATATGCAGGACACACTCCAACTGGCACTGCACCAGACGGAGGGCTGGGGCTATGATCGCATTGCGCGGCTGTGCGAGGCGTGGCAGCACATCCGGGACGAGTACAGACCGGCTATCAATCCCAGCGACCCGGCAGCGGATGTCATGCAGGAGCACATGGACCGAGTGATGGCACAGATCATCAGCGGCAAGCAGGAGCTGATACCGTTTGCAGAGCGTTATCCGGAGCTAAAAAAAGTGAGATATGGGAGGTAACAAATGGGCGCTATACTGGCAATTTTTGCGATTTTGCTTTTTCTTGTTTGGACGGCAGGCTTCTTTGTGCTTGGAATGGCTGTAGGACTTGACATCAAAGCTGAAAAGCTGCGGCAAGCCGGGTGGAAAGTTGAACGCGAATCGGAGCGAGCCGATGGATGATCCATTTGTGTGCGTTCGGCAGCGGGCGGGGCCGCTGGTCAAGGCGCTGGTGACGGACAACTACGGATATCTCCGTCGCTACGGGCCGGGGGCGGTACGGGGCCGGTGCGGGCCGGCCCTCAGCCGCACCACCGTTGACAAGTTGGAGCTGCGGCTTGCGCTCTTTGGCTATGACGGTATTTTTTACTCGCTGACCTTTGACGATGACCATCTTCCGTCTGACCGTGCCGGGGCGGAGCGCGTGTGGGACGCTTTTCTCAAGCGGCTCCGACGGTGGAAACGCGGGCCTGTGGATTTTTACGTTTACCGAATTGAGGGCCTGCACGGAGACCACAGACTCCACATTCACACATTTTTGCGGGACGCGGATTTCCCGCCGGCAGTGGTGCAATTTCTCTGGCGCAAGTGGGGCGCGGCCTACGATGTGCCGTGGACGCGGGAGCGGGTGCTCTCCGAGCAGGGCTACCGTGGGCTGGCCATCTATTTTACCAAGGAGACGCCGGAGGTGGGCCGCCACCCGTGGGGGTGCTCCCGGGCGCTGAGTAAGTACATCCCGCCTCCGGAGGTGTCTACCTGCAAGAGCGGCATAGTGCGGCTGCCAAAAGGGGCAACGCCGCTGCCGATGCAGGGCCGGGACAGGCCAAAGCTGGAGAGCTGGGGGTTGTACGGCTACAGCCGGTATCTGCTGCCGGGAAAATAGTGCTTTTGTTTTAATAACAAGGATTAGATATACTTCTATCGGTAGAATCGCAATCCTCTTGAAACCTACGGAATATTTACGGACAAGAGCCGGGAAATGGAGGGAAAGGTATTGCAAACACTCAAAAAAGGTGATAGACTTGCCATAAAGGACGGATTGATTGTTTGCCCTGTTTGCAGACAGAAAACAAACCAGACGATCTTTCCGGAGACTACGGCGGATTTTTTACCGCTTTGGTGCCGAAGGTGCAAGTCAGTCCATCTCGTCAAGATTGCAAGTGGCCAGTGCTACATGATTAGCCGGTGCCGATGAGCTCCCGTGTGTTGGGGGTACATCGGCGCCGGTTTTTGCTTTGCGCTGATTTGGCCTGTGCTTGTTTAGCCGGTGCCGATACTCAGCCCTTTGGGGCGGGTGTTGGCACCGGCTTTTGCTTTGGACGGAGGTGATAGCCCGTGGGGCAAACGGCTGGGGCCGGCATATCCGGCGCGAGGCTGGCTGAGCTGGCGGCGCTGCTGGCGGCAGGGCAGGAGTACAAGTTTTACTCGTGGCCGGAGTGGCGCAGCCTGCGGGCGGAGGTGCTGCGGCTGGACCACTACGAGTGCCAGCACTGCAAGGCGGCGGGGCGGTACAGCCGGGGGTACATCGTGCATCACGTTAAGCACTTGCGGGAGCGGCCTGACTTGGCTTTGAGCGTAGTTGACCCGGACACCGGGGCGCGCCAGCTTGAGACGCTGTGCAAACACTGCCACGAGCTGGAGCATCCGGAGAGCCAGCGGCAATTTCAGCCGCAAGCGCCGCCGATTACGGCGGAGCGGTGGGATTAGCCCCCCTTCGGAAAAACGGCTCTGTTTTCTTTGACGCTAATCGGGTGGGTCCAAGACAAAAGGGCGAAAGTTGGGCGTGCGCGCTGCCGCAATGCGCGGGTGGCGCGTGCGCGGCAAGGATTTTAACCAAGCCGACAGCACAGAGTGACAGAAAACGCTGATGGGTGTCAAAACCGAAAAAAGGCAAACGCGAAAAATCCGGGGCATCACCCGGCCTCCGGGCCGGCTCCATTTTCCTTTCCTCACCGCCCGAGCCCCCGCGTGTCGGGGGCCGGGTGATGCCCCGGAGATCATTGCCATACTTGCGTACCATGTTTGGCTCGGGGAGAGACGGACACGCAAAATGGCGATGCCCACAACGTGGAGGTCCGAATCGGACCACGGATAATAAGCCGGTGTGCACGGCGGCGCTTGCGCCGCGGCGGGCTTGATCCTCCTGCGGCGGCTCTTGAGGCGGGGCAGCTGCGAGAGCCGCCGTGTGCACCGGACGGAAAGGGGAACAACCATGCCGAAGAAAACGGACTGGCGGAAAACCAAAAAGTACGCGGCGCTGAAAAACTCCATGCTGGAAAATCTGGAGACGCGGGGACTGCTGGAAAAAGCCTACACCGACAAGGTGGACGAGTATCTGGATTTCTGGGTGCGGCGGCAGGAACTGCAGGCAGACGTTGCCGAGCGGGGACTGACTGTAATTGATGACCGGGGCCGCATTGCGGAAAACCGCAGCGTATCGCTGGAAGTGCAGGTGGCCCGGCAAATGCTGGCGGTATGGACCGCTCTTGGCTTTAAAGACGCGGCAGCCAAATCCTCCGATGTGCCGGGAGGCATGGACGATGAGCTGTGAGCTGCCCAGAGAGGTGCTGAATTACCTTGAGGCCGTGGAGGCGGACGCGCCACGGGCCTGCCGGGAACAGCACGCGCTGGCGGCGCATATCCGGCAGTGTTTTGCGGAGGAAGACCTCCGGGTGGACGCCGAGCAGCTGCGGCACTATCTGGGCCTTGCAAGGTATTTCCCCTACAAACGGCTTTTTCCATGGCAGGAATTTTTAACCGCGCTTTGGAACTGCACCTACACGGCAGAAGGGCGGCCCCGGTGGAAAACGCTTTTTTGCATGGTGGGGCGTGGCGCGGGCAAAGACGGGTATATCGCGTTTGACTCCATGTGCTCCGTGTCCCCCTATAACCCGGTGGGGCACTACAACGTGGACATATGCGCCAACAACGAGGAGCAGGCCATGACACCGGTGCTTGACTTGGTGGCGGCGCTGGAAAGCCCCGCCCACGAGGGAAAGCTGAAGCGGTATTACTACCACACAAAAGAATTGGCGCAAGGGCGGGCCAACAAGGGCGTTATCAAAGGCCGAACCAATAACCCCAAGGGGCGGGACGGTATGCGCTCCGGCAAGGTCATTTTTAACGAGGTCCACCAATTTGAAAATTACGCCAATATCAAGGTTTTTGTCACCGGGCAGGGTAAGGTGGCTCAGCCCCGCGTGGGTATCTTTACATCCAACGGCGAGGTCAATGACGGACCGCTGGACGATTATCTGGCCCGGGGAAGGCGCATCCTCTTTGAGAACGAGCCGGACAACGGATTTTTGCCGTTTATCTGCTGCTTGGAAACGAGGGAGCAGGTGCATGACCCGGACAACTGGTACATGGCAAATCCATCTCTCTATTTTCTGCCGGACTTAAAGCAGGAGACTGCGGACGAGTACCGGGACTGGGTGGAGCACCCGGAGCAAAACGGCGATTTTTTGACAAAGCGCATGGGCCTCCGGGCAGGCTATCAGGAGATCAGCGTGACGGATTACGAAAAAATATTGAAAACAAACCGGCCGCTGCCGGATATGCAGGGCTGGACCTGTACGGTGGGGCTGGACTACGCAGAGCTGAGCGATTGGGCGGGCGTCAACCTCCATTTCCGGCGGGGGGCCGACCGGTATGATATTAACCACGCATGGCTGTGCCGCCAATCCAAGACGCTGCCGAGGGTCAAGGCTCCATGGCAGACATGGGCGGAGGAGGGGCACTTGACAGTGGTGGACGATGTGAGCATCAGCCCGGATCTGATCGCGGCCTATATCCAGAGCGCCGCCCAAAAGTACAACATCAAGGCGCTGGCAATGGACCACTACCGCTGGACGCTGGTTGCGGAAAGTATGCGGGCTATCGGCTTTGACGCGGCGGATAAAAGCCGGGTAAAGCTGGTGCGGCCCTCGGACATTATGCAGGTGGAGCCGGTCATACAGGAGTGCTTTGACCGGGAGCTATTTTGCTGGGGCAACAACCCGTGCCTCAGGTGGGCAGTCAACAACACCAAGCGGGTGCGGAGCTCCCGAAAGCTGGGCGTGGACACCGGCAATTTTATCTACGCAAAGATCGAGGCAAAAAGCCGAAAGACAGACCCCTTTATGGCGCTGGCGGCCAGCATGACCATTGAGCCGCTGCTGGGCACCGGCACGCCGCTGGCGGCGCCGATGATGGGGGCCATCAGACTATGACGGTCCGAATCGGACCGGAGAAAGGCTGACTATGGGATTGAAATTTTTTGAATGGCTGGCGGGAAAGGGCGGACGAACCGCCACGGCAGAGGTCACGTGCCAAGAGCTTTTTGACGCGGCGGCGGACCTGCAGATACGACAGCTATGCTTTTGGACCTGCGCCAATATGGTGGCCAACGCCATCGGACGGTGCGAGGTGCGAGTATTCCGGGGCGGCGAAGAAACGCAGGACCGCGAGTATTACATGTGGAACTACGAACCGAATCTAAACGAAAACAGCACGATGTTCTGGCACAAGGCCATCGGCAAGCTCTACACGGACAATGAGGCGCTGATCGTATCGAGCAGGCGGCGGGACACTGGGACGGATGCCGTGCTTGTGGCGGACAGCTGGCAGCAAAACACCCACTGGGCCGTGCGGATGAACGAGTACACCGGAGTAACGGTGGGGGACACCGCCTATGATAAGACGTTCCGGGAAAACGAAATTTTACATCTGAAGCTCCACCACAACGCCATGCGGCCGGTGATCGACGGGCTGTATGCCTCCTATTACCGACTGGCAAGAGCAGCCATGCGCGCCTACCAATGGGACCGGGGGCAGCACTGGAAAGTCCATGTCAACCAAATCGCGGCGGGTACGCAGGACTTTGAGGCAAAATTTGCAAAGATGATCGCCGAGCAGATCAAGCCCTTTTTTGACAGCGACGCGGCGGTGCTGCCGGAATTTGACGGGTACAGCTACGAGCGCTCCGATGGCGGCAGCTCCGGCAGCAGCAAAAGCGGAGACAGCCGGGACATCCGCAATCTCATTGAGGACATTTTTGATTTTACGGCAAGGGGCTTTCTCATCCCGGCGGTGCTGGTCAACGGCACCGTGCAGGGGACTGCGGACGCCAACAGCCGCTTTTTGACACAATGTATCGACCCCATCTGCGACCAGCTGCAAGAGGAGATCACCCGCAAGCGTTACGGCTATGACGGGTGGAAGCAGGGCAATTTTGTACGGGTGGACTCCTCCGCCATCCTCCACTTTGACATTTTTGCCAACGCGGCCAACGTGGAAAAGCTGGTAGGCAGCGGCGCATTTAGCGTCAACGATGTGCTGCGGGCGGCCAATCAGGCTACCATCAACGAGCCGTGGGCCGACGAACACTTTTTGACCTTAAACATCGCACGCATCCAGGAGGCCGCGCAGAAAATGAGCGCACAGAAAGGAGACAGCGGGAATGAGTAATCCCAAGCAAAAGGAACGGAGGATGTGGGAGCTGAAGCAGCGGGCGGAGGACGCCGGAACGCTGGAGCTTTACATCTACGGAGACGTGGAGAGTGACAGCTATGACTGGTGGACCGACGAGACAATCCAGAGCGAGACCAGCGCCAACGCCTTCCGGGACGCTCTGGCGGAGCATCCGGAGGCGACGGAGATCGCCGTGTACATCAACAGCTACGGCGGCAGCGTATTTGAGGGTACGGCCATCTACAACCAGCTCAAGCGGCACAGCGCCCACAAGACGGTGTATGTAGACGGCTTTGCCTGCTCCATCGCCTCGGTCATCGCAATGGCGGGTGACACGGTGGTGATGCCGCGCAACGCCCTCATGATGATCCACAACATGAGCATGGGCGTTTTTGGCAACGCGGCGGAACTGCGAAAGGCCGCAGACAATCTGGACACCATCAATCAGGCGGGGATGGAAGCCTATCTCCAAAAGGCCGGGGACAAACTGGACGCCGGGAAGCTCAAGGAAATGTATGACGCCGAAACGTGGCTGACCGCCGCGCAGTGCATGGAGCTGGGATTGGCCGACCAGTACGCAGACAAAGATGCAGACATGAGCAAGGCGGCGGACATTATGCAAAAGGCAAATCTGACGCTGGAGCAGCGCATCCATGTGCAGAAAAGCCTTGCCGCCCAGCTGCGGCAGCTGACCGACGCCCCGAAAACGCCGCCTGCTCCCCCAACCCCGAAAGAGCCGGAACAGAAAAACCGTATTATGAGCCTGTTTGGCTGAAATTTGAAAGGAGACGAACATGACAAACAACAACGATATCCGGAGCCGCGAGGAGCTGCGGGGACTTATCCAGAAGGCCGTTAAGGACAACGACGCCGAGGCATTTCAGGCGGCCTTTGACGAAATGCTCCAGCGGGTGAGCCTTGACGTTAAGCAGGAGTACGAGCAGCAGATGAACGATCTCCGGCAGGAAATGGACAGCCGCATCCTGACGGCCCGGGGCGTGCACCAGCTTACCGCCGAGGAGAAAACCTATTACCAGAAGCTGGGCGAAGCCATGCGTGCCCTTGACCCCCGGCAGGCCGTGACCGGCATGGACGCCGTGATGCCCAAGACAGTGATCGACTCCGTTTTTGAAGATCTGCAGACCAACCATCCCCTGCTGAGCCGCATCAATTTTCGGGCCACCGGCGGCGCCGTGGAGATCATGGTGAACACCAACGGCTATGAGGAGGCGGCATGGGGCGACCTGTGCGACGACATTGTTAAGGAGCTGACCAGTGGCTTTAAAAAGATCAACACCCAGCTCCTGAAGCTCAGCGCATTTTTGCCGGTGTGCAAGGCCATGCTGGACCTTGGCCCGGAGTGGCTGGACCGCTATGTGCGTGAGATTTTGTACGAGGCATTTGCCAACGGCATGGAGGCGGGCCTCGTTGCGGGTGACGGCGATAAAAAGCCCATTGGCATGACCCGTCAGGTGGGCGACAACGTGACCCGCTCTGGCAATGCTTACCCGGAAAAGGCCGCCGTAAAGGTCAGCGACCTGAGCCCCGTGACGGTGGGCAATCTGATCTCCATTCTGGCGGCGGACCCCAACGGCAAGGCCCGCCGGGTGCAGAACGTCATTCTGCTGGTCAACCCGCAGGATTATTACCAGAAGGTCATGCCTGCCACCACGCTGATGGCGCCGGACGGTACCTACCGCAATGACGTGATGCCCTATCCCATGACCATTATCCAGACCCCTGCACTGAGCCGGGGCAAGGCGGTGATCGGTCTTGCGGACCGGTATCTGGCGCTGGCTGGCACCGCCACCAACGGCCGCATTGAGTACAGCGACCACTACCACTTTTTGGAGGACGAGCGGGTGTATCTCATCAAGGGCTATGCCAACGGTATGCCCCTTGACAACAACGCATTTTTGCTGCTGGATATTTCCGGCCTGAAGCCCGCCGCGTGGAAAGTGACGCAGGTGACGGAGACCGCACCCTCTGATGACGCCACGCTAAGCGCCCTCTCTATCGGGTCTCTGGCTCTCACGCCCACCTTTGCGGCGGGCACCGTGAGCTACACGGCCGCGACCACCAACGCTACCAACACCATCACTGCCGTGCCCGCTGACGCCGGCGCCGAGATCGAGGTGCTGGTGAACAACGCCAAGATCGACAACGGCAGCGCCGCCACGTGGCAGACCGGCAGCAACACCGTTAAGGTCAATGTGACCGCCGCTGACGGTACCTCCAAAAAGACCTACACCGTCACCGTGACCAAGTCCTGATGGCGGAGCGCGGCAGCCTGCCGGACGGGCTGCTGGCAGACGTCAAAAATTATCTGAGCATCACATGGAGCGATGAGGCAACGGATGCCAAGGTGTCCGGCCTCATCGCCTCCGGCATGGTGTACTTGGATGACAAGGCGGGGAGCCGGCAGGACTACACGGCGGACGGAAAGCCCCGGACGCTCTTGATGGAGTATGTGCGGTACGCCAGAGACAGCGCCATGGAGGTATTTGAGACCAATTATCAGGCACTGATTTTGGGAATGCAGACGGAGAGGCGGGTGAGCGCGTATGCCGTGGACGAGTCCGTACCGACCCCGCAGTGACGGGCGGGTGACGCAGGGCTTTGAGGACGGGATCGTGACCATCTGCGCCGTGGAGGACGCGGCGAAGCCGGGCTACCAGCCAAAACAACAGCTTGCCGCCAAAATCAAGCTCCGGTACGAGGAGCGGCGGCTTGGCATCCAGCGCTATTACGAGGGGCGGCAAAATCAAGCCCAAATCGAGCGGGTGCTCCGGGTACCCAAGGCGCCAAACGTCAGCAGTCAGGACATTGCGGTGACGGAGGACGGTAACCAGTACCGCATTGACCTTGTGCAGACCAACACGGAGAGCTACCCGCCCAGCATGGACTTGACGCTCCTTAAAATCGAGCAGAGATACGAGGTGGGCCATGACATGGTATGAGCGCATTATCGCCGCCCACCGGGCGGTGACGGACGCGGTAAGCCACGCGGCCCGCGTCAAGTCCGAGCGCTACTTTGTGTGGCAGGAGGATGGGTCTAATGACCTTGCCGGGGACAACGGCCACGGCGAGCGAGCCATGACCGGCACCACGGACCTCTACACCAAACAGGAGCTGGACCCGTGGGCGGACGCGCTGGGGGAGAGCTTTGACGCCCACGGCATCTCGTGGGCGCTGAACTCCGTACAGTATGAGGCGGACACCGGATTTTATCACTATGAGTGGGTGTGGGAGGCGCTTTGATGGCGACTATCAGCTTTAAGGGCGGGGAGGAGTACATCCTAAAACTCAGCCGCCTTGAAAAAGAGGCTGTGGAAAAAGTTGTTGGCCCCGCCATCCACGATGGAGCAAAAATCGTGGCGGACGCCATCCGGACGGAGCTGCAGGCCGTGCCCACAGACGAGGGGTGGGGCACGCAGGAGCAGCCGGTGCGTGGCCCGAAAAAAACGCAAAAGGCCGCGCTTTTGGGCGTCCTTGGTATTACCACCATGCAAAAGGACAGCGAGGGCGTCTACAACGTCAAAATCGGCTTTGACGGGTACAACAATATCCGCTCCAAGCGCTGGCCGCATGGACAGCCAAACCAGATGATTGCCCGGGCCATTGAGAGCGGCACCGCATGGATGAGTAAAAACCGCTTTGTAGCCAGAGCGGTGAGCAAAAGCAAAAAGCAGGCCCTTGCCGCCATGAAAAAGCGGGCGGAGGGCGAAATCGAAAAAATTATGAAATGAGCGCGTGTCCGATTCGGACCGCGAGAAAGGAGCGCTGATATGGCAACTATTGGACTTAGTAAACCGTATTACGCGATTTATTCCGCCACCGGCAGCACTGTGAGCTACAAGGAAGGCGGCGTCATGGGCAAGGCAACGGAGGCCAATGTGGAGATCGCGACCACGGAAGACAACAATCTTTACGGCGACAACGCACTGGCAGAGACCGACCGCCGCTTTGCCAGCGGTACGTTGACCCTCTCCACCACGGACCTGAGCCAGACGGTAAGCGCCGCCATCCTTGGACTCAAGGAGGAGGCCATTACCGGCATCGAGGGCGTGACGGACACCAGCGTCAAAGAGATGATCTATGACGATACGCAGGTGACGCCGTACCTTGGTGTTGGCTTTATCATCAAAAAACGCGTCAATGGCGTGGATATGTGGCGGGGGATGATTTTGACCAAGGTGATGTTCTCCGTTCCGGCGGACGCGGCTACCACACAGGGCGAGAGCATTGAGTGGCAGACGCCGGAGCTGAGCGCCGCCATTATGCGGGACGACAGCGAAAACCACGCATGGAAAAAAGAGGCCACGTTTACAACGGAGACACAGGCAGAGGCTTACATCAAGACCCGGCTTGGCATTACGGAGGCAGCATGAGGACAGCGACTATTGACATCTGCGGCCGGGAGTACCTGCTGTGCTTTTCCGCCCGGGTGGTCCGGGCAGTGACGGAGCGCTACGGCGGCATGGAGCACATTGATGAGGCGCTGACCGCCGAGGACCCGGTCAGGGCGCTGGACGAAGCGGTTTGGCTGCTGTCGGCCATGATGGACGGTGGGGCACGGTACGCCAAAGTCAATGACATTGAGACCGCACCGCCCCTGACAGCAGACGAGCTGCTGGACGTACTGGACATCGGCGATTTTGCGGCGCTGCGGGAAAAGATCGCGGAGACCGTGACCAACGGCATGAGCCGGCACGTGGAGGCGGACCCCGGAAAAAACGCGGAAACCACTCCGGCAGCCCCTTAGCGCCGGAGTGGTTTTTGTGGTACGGGATGGCGGTGGGCCTTACGTACAGCGAGGCACTGACCATCCCATTTGGGGAGCTGCTGGACTACATTGCCATTGAGCAGATCAAGCGGGAGGGCTGCAAGCTCCGCCAAGTCCTGACCGACGAGGAAATCATACCGGATGTGAGGTGAGACTATGGCGGCTGATATTGGCCCCAAAATCGGCATAGACGGCGAAAAGGAATTTAGAGACGCGCTGAAGTCCATGGGCCAACAGCTCAAGACCCTTGGCACGGAAATGAAGGCGGTGACCTCTGCCTTTGACGTCGATAACGACAGCCAGAAAAAATTAGCATCGCAGTCCGACATACTGAGCCGACAATTAGAGGTCCAGCAGCAGCGCATCACGGAGATCCAAAAGGCGCTGGACTATGCCCGGCAAAATTACGCGGAAAACAGCAACGAGGTGCAGCGGTGGCAGCAGTCCCTCAACAACGCCACGGCAGATCTTAACAACACAAAAAAACAGCTCAATGATCTGGAGCACGGCGTGGACGATGTGGGCGATGCCATGGACAATGCGGGACAAAAGACGCTGAGCTTGGGTGACATCCTCAAGGCCAATCTTTTGAGCAACGCCATTATGGCGGGCATCAAGGCTGTGGCCAGCGGCATCAAGTCTCTTGTCAGCGGCGCTATTGAGGGCTACGGCGAGTACGAGCAGTTAGTTGGCGGCGTGGAGACGCTGTTTGGCGGCTCTGCCGACACGGTGATCAAAAACGCGGAAAACGCCTACAAAACGGCAGGCCTTTCCGCCAACTCCTATATGGAGACTGTGACCAGCTTCTCCGCGTCCCTGCTCCAATCCATGGGCAACGACACGGAGGCGGCGGCTAAAAAGGCGGATCAGGCACTCACGGATATGTCCGACAATGCCAACAAGATGGGCACGGACATGCAGTCCATCCAGAACGCCTATCAGGGCTTTGCCAAGCAAAACTACACGATGCTGGACAACCTCAAGCTGGGCTACGGCGGCACCAAGGAGGAGATGCAGCGTCTGATCGATGACGCCAATGCCCTCAACGCCGCCCAGGGCAACTACACCAATTACAGCATTGAGAGCTACGCCGACATTGTGGACGCCATCCACACGGTGCAGACGGAAATGGGCATCACCGGCACCACGGCGCTGGAGGCCAGCACCACGATTGAGGGCTCTATCGGCGCCATGAAGGCGGCATATCAGAATTTTGTCACGGGACTGGGCGATCAGAACGCGGACATCGGGGCGCTGACAGAAGAACTGATCCAGACTGCTGGTACCGTGGCGGAAAACGTGCTGCCGGTGATTGAAAACGTTGTGGAGAGCATTGTCAAGGCAGTCCAAGAGCAGGGGCCGGAGATGATCACCAAATTTGTGGCGTATGCCACGGAAAAACTGCCGGACATCCTCCAGCTGGGGCTGCAGCTTGTGCTGTCTCTTGTTAAGGGACTGGCACAAAACCTGCCGCAGTTAGTGCAGGGGACGCTGACAATGGTGGATACCATTGTCAAGGCATTTGTGGACAGCCTGCCGGACATTATTGAGGTAGGTAAAGACATTGTGCGTGGCGTATGGGAGGGCATTACGGCCCTCGGCTCATGGCTCTATGACAAGGTATCCGGCTTTTTTGGCGGTATTGTGGATGGTGTCAAGGGGATGCTGGGCATCCACTCGCCGAGCCGGGTATTTGCGGGTATCGGCAAAAATATGGCGCTGGGACTGGGCGAGGGTTTTGACAAGCAGATGCAGGGCGTGTCCGCCAGCATCCAGAGCGCCATCCCAACGCCGACGGTGGATACCGTGTACAACGCGGCGGCCGGGATGGTCAACGGCCTTGCGGCGGCCAACGCCGGCAACGGAGGCAGCTACACGATCAATCTGGTGCTGCAAAACGGCGCACAGATCGCAAGCTGGCTGCTGCCGGACATCCGCACGGCATCCAAAAACAATCCGGAGGTGGCAACGGCATGACACAGCTTATCGTAGGCGGCGTGTATCTGCCGCAGACCAGCGGGGACAAGTACCAATGCTATCCCGGCGAGCTGAACGTGACGGTGGAGATGATCTCCGGCCGGACGGTAATCGAGCAGCGGGGACACGTGCAGATGATCGTATGGAGCTACGATTACATGGGCAACGACCTGTGGCGGCAGCTGGCGGCGGTGCTGCGGAGCGGCAAGCCGTTTACGGTGGTGTATCTCCCGGATGATGCAGACGAGATGCGGACGGGGACGTTTATCGCGGAGAGCGTGACACAGCCAACCTTTGCCTTTGACAAGGACGGTAAGGGCCTGTGGCACAACGTTGGCTTTACGCTCCGGGAGGAGGCACCACATGATTAAGACGTCTGAGACGTTCCGGGCGGCCATCGTGGGCAGCCCCCGGCGCATCGAGATCTTGGCGGTGGTGGACATCTCTGACCCGGATACGGTATTCGGCGCGGTGTCCGGCTCAACTCTGGCACCGTGGAGCAAAAAAGAGGATCTGCACGACCACAACTTTGATTCGCCTGCCCGGTACGCCACGTTAGAGCGGGACCGGTGGGCACTGGACGGCTCCTTTGACGTGTTCCCGGACGATTTCAAGGTGACGGCGCACATGGGCACGGCCACGGAGGCGCTTTCCGGGGAGGACGGCACGTTTTCTCCGGCGGTGTGGACGCAGCTCAATTTCTCTGGCGTGGATATTCTTCAGGCGGCCAGCGTGTTTTTCTCCACCGATCCGCTGGACGGGTACCCGGTGGATTTCACGGTGGAGGTCATTCAAGGGGGCGTGACGTACTACACCAAGACATATACGGACAACACGGCAACCTCGGTGGTTATGGACGGATTTACGGTCTACAACCCGGACGCGATCCGGGTGACGTGCACCAAATGGTCACGGCCCGGGCGGCGGATGCGGCTGGTGGAGATTCTGCCGGGGATCTATGAGCAGTGGGACGGCAATATGCTGGCGGAGTTTAGCGTCAAGCAGCAGGGCAACGTGGGCTGTACGGCGCTGCCGTACGGCACCTGCACCATCAAAATGGACAATGCCAACCGGCGGTTTGAGCCACGGAAGAAAAACGGACTGTTTCAATCCATCGAAGACCGGCAGGGCATTGAAATTTTTATCGGCGTGCGGAACGCCAACGGCGCCGTGGAGCGGTGCAAGCTGGGGACGTACTACCAGTACGGCGACGGATGGAAGACCGGCGACAACGGCATCACCATGCAATGGTATCTGGTGGACATCATCGGCCTTTTGGCGGATCGGGAATTTATTCCGCCGGCGACCCTGCCCACCACGTTAGGCGGGTGGCTGTCGGCCCTGACAGGGCAGCTTGGTGTGAATTTTAAGGACTGCTGGCACGCGGACCCCAATTTCACGGCGCTGCCGGTGACGGCGCGGACAGCGGAGGACATTCGGGGAAAAAAGTGCGGGGATCTGGTGCGCTGGGTGTGCATGGCCACCGGCACATGGCCCCGGGCGGATGCCTCTACCGGGTACCTGACGGCGGAGCCGCTGTGGAGCGAGGGGAACAAGCTGACCCTTGACAATCTGGCGGCCTACCCGGTAATTAAGGCCAACAGCAACATTGCCGCCATCATTTTTGCCCTGAACGACGGCAGCAAGACGCAGTATGTGGTATCCGGCAACTCCACGTCCTCCAGCGAGACGGTGAGCGTGGACAACCCGTTTATCCATACGCAAGCGCAGGCGCTGGCGGCGGCACGGAATATCTTGTCCTGCTACGGCGGGAACGTGCTGGACCTGACGGGCCGAGGCGACCCGTCCTCCGAAATCGGGGACGTGGACACCGTGTGGCTGGACGAGAGCAGCGCCACCACGGCACGGCGGGTCATGCAGACGTTCCAGTTTTCCGGCGGCGTCATGCAGGGGTGCCAGAGCCAGCTTTTACAGGCGGACGGCGCGTTTTTGTTCACCGGCCGGGAGGTCATCACCTCTCCCGGCACGTGGAAGGCCCCGGCGGGCAAGAGCAAGCTGTATGTCATCTGCGTGGGCCATGGAACCAACGGCACGGCGGGGCAGCCGGGCACGTGGGACGAGGCGGGGGCCGATGGTGAGGACGGCGTGGGTGGCCTTGTGTGGGCTGACACCATCAACATCAACGAGCAGCAGGCGTTTGCGGTGGCCATCGGGCAAGAGACCACCTTTGGCGTCTACAGCTCCGCCAACGGCAAGCGGTATACCAACGGCTACACGGACGTGCGGAGCGGGGAGAGCTACGGGCGGAGCGGGGTAAAAAATCCAATCCCCGGCAGCGGGGATGGCGGTATCCGGGGCATCGGCGGCGTGAAGGGCAACACGCACCAAGAGACGCGTAAAAAACGCCGAAAAGCGGAAGACGGAAGCTACTACTGGGTAGATGTGCAGGTTACAGTTATTGACAATTATCCCGGAGACCCGGAGCCGCCCAGCATGGGCGTCCACGGGTGCGTGGTGGTCTACTATGACAAGTGAGGTGGGCTATGGCCTTTGATATTAAAACGCTCATTACCGACCGCACGGCGGCAGACGTCCGCCTTGGCCGGGATAAGGGATTTTACAATGCGACAGACCTTAACCGTGTTTGTGATGCCGTGGCGTACATCGCGGAGCGGTTTACGGACTACGGCTACGCCGTGGCGGTCAGCCCAAAGGCGGACTGGTCCGAATCGGACACGCCGACTGCAAGCCAGATGGAGACATACCGGCTCAATATCGCCAATCTGCGGGCAGTCATCGCCATAATGGCGTCCACGCCGGAGACGCCAGAGACTATGCGGGCGCTAAATTACGTCAAGGCCAATAACATTGAGCGCATTTTGCTGGACCTCGACACCCTTATTACCAACATGGAGCAGGCGTGGTTTTTCTCCGGCGATTTGTACGCCGGAGAGACTTGAAAGGAGACAATATGCAAGACAGAGTACCACTTTACCCGGGGCGGGTGACGCTGACCCCAGTGGCCGGACAGGAAAACACCTTTGATATGGCCCGGGCGGACCAGCCCACGCAGGAGGGGACGCCGCTGAACAAGGCCACGCTGCTAAAAGACGCCACGGCGGCCAAGTTTGGCAAGGACACCGGCGCTGTGCCGGATGAGGTGCTGGATGTGCTGAGCAAGAGCGTATTGGAGGGCACCTATCCGGTTGTAGATGTGTACGCGGGACAGAATTGGGAAAAGGGTACTGTGCCCAACGTCAGCGGGTCCGTGTGGCAGGCAATTGCGGTTGCAAATAACATCCTTTTTTCGTTCCCAATCAGCGGTACAACCGCAGTCATGTCAACGGACGGAAAAACATGGACAACACTTACGATCCCAACTGTATCGGGTGGTTATAACTATGGCGGCAGACACAGAATTGTGTATGCGGGTGACACATATTATCTTCTGATTCCCATTACATCAAGCCCATACAAGGCAATTATTTATGCTACGCAAAATCTGTCTACATGGACTTTAAAGTGCACGCTATCGCTAACTAACATTGCGTACGACCTGTTTTACAGCAATTATCTGAGCAAATTTGTCCTTATCGACATATACGGCAAGGTGTATTTGAGCAGCGATGCGGAAAATTGGGAAAGCACATACAGCCTTGGAACGTCAGCGTCAAGCCGGCCAATGTTTAACAATGGCATTGACGGTCCCGATGGCTTCTATATTGCGGTCCCCGTCTCCAAGAAAATTCAGGTCTTTAAGCTCAAATCTGATAGTTTTGAAACGGTTTTTACGTCTGCGGACCTGTCAAACACAATCGAAAACGTTGCTTTTGTAAAATTTAAAGGAAAATATTTTGTGTATTCCGCGTATGGCATAGCGCACAGCGAGGACCTAAAAGCGTGGCAGTTGTCCGATGCAAATTATCAATCGAGCATCACAAATCTCACAACCATTACGCAGCAGCTTGCGTGCAGTGATGTCAATGTGCTCATTAAATTTGGCACTGAGTCTCTTGTGAGCTTTGATGGACTTAATTTTAAACGCATTACGGATGGCGTGGCATCGCAGCAGGGGAGCATGGCATACATTAACGGCGTTTTCTGCTTCCATTCGCAAGGCGCTCAGTCCACAATCAATCCCTATTACACCCCCGACACCACATTTAAGGACGAGCCGGGGCTTGTAGATGTGCTGGGAAATATGGTCAATATCCCCTTAAAGCAAATCGCGGGGGCAACGCAATGCGAGGCCGGGTCATACGTTGGGACAGGGTCCGGACTGACCAAAACAATCAAGTGCAGTTTCCTGCCTAAGATTTTTGCTTTGATTTCTGAAAGCACCAACACAGATATGCCGCTTTATGTCGCACCACTGCCGGACAGTAATGTGGAGTACAGTTTCCCGTGGGTGTATATCAATTATTCCCAGATAGTGTCAGCGCATGTCAATATGACCAAGGTTAAGAGGACTGCTGAAGGTGTTGAGCTTACGGCAACCAACGGCGGATCAACATATGTGTTTAACGATAGTGGAGTTAAATATTATTACGTTTTTATCGGATGAATAAGGAGGGTTAAATGCAAATTATTGAGATCAAAACGCTGGAAAACGGCGCACACAACAACCAGACCTCCAGCGCAATTAAGGCTCCGCCTCCCGGCTGGGCGGAGATACCGGCGGGTATGGCCGTGCCGGAGACGTTCCCGTTTGTGGGCATCGAGGTAAAGGGCAATGTTGTGGTCAAGATGACTGCCGGGACGGTGCCGGAGCCGGAGCCGGAGCCAACGCCGGAGCCGACGCAGCTTGACCGCATCGAGGCGCAGAGCGCCTACACCGCCATGATGACCGGCACACTTTTGGAGGGCTGATATGAGAGACAAAATCGCAAAATGGTACGCGCAGGGCCTTTGGACCGCCGACATGGTGCGCAGCGCCGTGAAAAAGGGCGTTCTGACCGAGGGGGAGGCGGCGGAGATCCTCAGCGGCAGGGCAACTGCACGAGAGTAAGTCGGATTTTTAATCCTTAAGCTGCAAATTAAGGAGCGTGACGCATGGAAAATGCATGGTCTGTATTTTTATCCGCCGCATTAGGCGGGAGCGGCCTCGTGGGGCTGGTGGTGTGGGGCATCAAGCGGCGGGTAGAGCAGCGGGCAGCCGTGCAGGCGGCAGAGCTGGCAAAAAAAGAGGACACCCGGCAAAAAATCGCCGCCGTGTTGGAGCACAATCAGCGGGTAGACAAGACGTTAGAGGGCATGGCAAAGGAAAACACCCTGCAATGCTACTGCCTGCTGGCGGCTCTGCGAGGATTGGAGGAGCAAGGCTGTGACGGTCCGGTTAAGGACGGTATCAACCGGCTGGAAAAGCACTTAAACAAAAAAGCACATGAGGTGGCGTGACCACCGGAAAGGAGCTCACATGGAAAACCTAAAGAAGCGATTAGCCAATCTGCTGACGGTCAAGAGCCTTGTAACGCTGGTGCTCACTGCAATTTTTGCAGTGCTGGCGCTCAAAGGCACCATTAGCGGGACGGAGTTTCTGACCATCTTTACAACAGTCATTGCGTTTTACTTTGGCACGCAGAGAGTGGCAGAGGACAAGTCCTGACTGCTCCCGCAGGGGGGCAAACCCCTGCCACGGGCAAGGGGCAGGTATCTTTGGCGCAAAGATGCCTCCCCCTTAGACCCCCACCAGAAACATGGGGGACGCCACCGTCCCCCATACCCCCTCTTGGCACAAAGGGACGAGGGCTGCGGCCCTCTCCCCTTTGGAAACCCCTCTCCCAGAGACGGGGGACGAGGGCAAAAACGGTTGAAAACGGCTGAAAAGCCGCGAAATTTGAAAGGAGCACAAATATGGAAAAGTACATTAAGGCATCTGACGGTAAGGACATCCGCATTTCCACCCGGCCCGAGCCCTACGGCGGCGCGGACTACGGCGCACCCATCCCCATGATGGACCCTGACCCCTCCCGAGCGGACACCACCATCACGGCAGGCGGCTTTGAGCTGTCCTACGATAGCAAGGGCTACTGCTACAAGCGGGTGCGGGTCCATGGTTGATACGTTTGCCTGCGCCCGTGCGCAGGTGTACCACAACACGGCCAAAAAGTCCCCGGCACAGATCAAGGCGGAGACCGGGTGCAGCCACATCATCAACGGATATCTTTTTAACGGCAAATTCCAGCCGGTGGGGTGGACGGTCATTGACGGTCAGATCATCAGCCGGGACGCATACCGGGATTGGGGTCTCTCCATCGGCAACGATAACAAGCCCCGTATGCTGACGGACCGGGGCGGGAGCTTTCTTTCCGGTGTCCCAATCCTCAAGGGCGGAGCCAAGCTGTACCGGGATCTGACGCCGGACGTGGCCCGGGCCGCTGCCCGGACGGCGGTGGGCTGGCTTGCCAACGGCAAGGTGGTGCTGTGGTGCGACAAGACCGCCATGACGCGGGAAACGCTGCAAAATAAGCTCTTGGGGCTTGGTGTGGAGGACGCACTCATGCTGGACGGCGGCGGCTCTACACAGGGCATTTTCCCGGGGGGCAAGGTGATCAGCAGCCGGAAGGTGCCGACACTGGTGCTCTTTTGGGAGGAGCCCCCGGCCAAGGTGGAGGACCCGGCCATTGCGTGGGGCAAGGCTCGCGGCCTGCTGACGGACGCCAACGCCGGGGAGACTATGACGCGGGAGACGCTGGTGCGGGCACTGTACAAGCTGGAGGGCGGCCATGGTTGAGATCAACGCCTACAGCAAGGCCAGCGACGGAGCCAAGCAGCTTTCCACCCACTTTAAGGTGCGGGAGTTTGCGTGCCGCAGCGGGGCGGACGCCGTGCTGATCGCGCCGCGTCTTGTCATGGTGCTTGAGTCCATCCGCGCCCACTTTGGGGCAGCAGTCACCATCAACAGCGGCTACCGGACGCCGGAGTACAACGCCAAGGTGGGCGGCGTGGCTCGCAGCCAGCACTGCTATGGCACGGCGGCGGATATTGTAGTCAAGGGGCAGACGCCGGAGGCCGTGGCGGCGTTTGCAAGGACGCTTATGCCCGATTGGGGCGGGGTGGGCGTCTACAAGAGTTTTACACACATCGACGTCCGGGAGGCCCACGCCGACTGGACGGGCTAAGCTAAGAGAGGAGGCCGGAGGATGACAACATCCACGCGGTACGCCGCGCTCTGCAAGTCCGGGGCAGTATGGACCGAGCACATCGAGACATCCGGGCGCTGTTGTCATCTATGGCGCCCCGGCGGGCCGAGGAAGCTGTGCGGCGGGTAGGTCTGCCCGCAGACGAGGAGGCGGCGGTGCTGGCGGTGGACGTCCACGGCCAGAGCTGCCTGCAGACCGCACAGCGGCTCCATGTCAGCGTGGACGGGCTTGCCAAGATCCGGCGGCGGGCCTACGCCAAGCTGGCGGACGATATCAAAGGATAGCAAGAGGGCGTGTCCGATTCGGACACGCCCTCTTGCTTATTTGGCTTACCAGATCAGGCCAAACTGCTCATCAATGGGATTGCTGGTCTCAACATTGTAATAGTCTCCGTCATTATAACGGGCTTCGAGGAGCTCCTCGCCAGCGAGGCCTTCGGCGTCATCGGAGACGTCAAAGACAACAGGGATGCCAAGCTCTTTGGCGGCTGCCAGAGTATGGTGCTTATCGTTTTGCATTGCGTATTCCACGCCATCAATAACGCCAACGTAAGTGCAAGGGATAACAACCTCAGACACGTCTACAAGCTCCGCTTTTTTGGCCTCAACGATTTCCGGGTCAATGTAATGCTGGCTGCTAATGTACGTCATGATTTTTACCTCCCGGGCTGTGCCCCTCTCTTTATGCTCTCATTATACGCTAATATTAGCGTAAAGTCAAGAGAGAAAAGCAAAAAAATTTATTTTTTTTCAGCGGCGTCCCGCTCCTTTTTGGCCTTGCGCTGGGCCTTGATGCGCTCCTTGTTTTGGGCGTAATACTTGGCCTGATAGGCTTTGAGAGCCTCCTTGTCTCCGGCCTTTTTTTGCTGGTTTTGCTGGCGGCGCTGCTTTATCTCGTCCTTGTGGGCGGCGTAATATGCCGCCTGGTAGGCTCGGACGGCCTCTCTGTTTTTTGCGTAATCCTCCCGGCGCTTGGCCCGGCTCGCCTCCACGTCTGCATAGTAATGCTCATTACTCGACTTTTGGGTGCTCTCCAGGCTACGCCGTAGGGCGCAAGCCCGGCAAAACCGAGCATTTTTGCTTTTTTTGACAAATAGCTGCCCGCAATCCGGGCAGCGCTTAATAACAGACAGCAGGTCAGCCTCTAACTCCTTGATAATCTCCGGCGTCAGCTCCACCGGAGCCAGAGGAAACTCCTTGTCCAGCCGCTCAACCGTGGTAGGAGATTTGCGATTGCCCCGCTTGATCTCCGCCTTGCCCTGATTATATTTTATCCGGAGCTTGTCACACTCCTCGGAGCATGTTACGCGCGGTGTTCCCGGCGGCACAGGCTTGCCGCAGATCACGCAGATCTTCTGGCCGCTCCGGGGCTGCTGTGACCGCTGCTGATAAAAATTATTCTCAGCGTTCCATTTTTTAGACGCCTCACGGTCAACCTCCCGGATTGCTTCCGGAGCGCAGGCCGGGCAATACCGCTGCCGCGCAGAATTTACGACATATTCTTTGCCGCAAATAATGCAGTGGTCAATGCTTCCGAGCGGGCGTGATGGGCCATTGTCCCTGTAATGCTTGGCAGACTCTTTCTCCCGGGTCTTTCTGCATTCCGGGCAGTACCACGCTCGAGGGCCACCGTCAAAAATAGCACCGCACTGGCGGCAGGTCCTTGAGCGGATCGTCGTTGATTTTTTAGCGGCGATACATTCCTCACACATGACCTGCTCATTTTTCGCGGTGTTGAACAATTTACCGCATTTTAAGCATTTTTTGAGCCGCATTATACCAACGCCCTCACGTTCACGCCCAAGGCGTCCGCCAGGGCAATAATATTTTTAGCGGACAGGTTTCCGGCCTCCGCCTCGCCCAGCTCCACCCGCTGAATCTGGCGGATGTTGACGCCGGACGCTTTCGCAAGCTGTGCCTGCGTCAGGCCGGCCATCCGGCGGGACCATTCCAGCTTGGTGATGGGCCGGTTATGGCAGTCCCGGCCATAGTTAATCAGAGAGCAGACGGTGCAGTCACCATCTGCCCGCTGGCAGTCTGCGTATTTCTTGCGCATCGTTAACCTCCTCCTTTAGCAGATAACCTTAACAACTTCGGCGTCCCGAATAACAAGCTCACCGTCATCCTCGCCGTAGTCGGCCTCGTTCCCACAGATGATAGCGACATGGTCCCCGTAATACTCGGTGCGGCCCAGTCGGTCAACCTTGCAGGTGGAGATGCCATCCAGTTCGGCGCCGGTGTCATCGCCGTTGTCCCAAACATGGGATAGGTGAGAAATGGCACCCAGCTCAAAGGCGCGGGTCTGAACGCGGACGCCGATGTATTCGTAATCCCAAGCCAAGTCCATATCCTCAACAATGTTCTTGATTTCGGCGATCATCTCAGCGGTCATCTTCATGATTTTATCCTCCCGGGCTGTGCCCCTCTTGATGATTTTATTGTACGCTAATATTAGCGTAAAGTCAAGAGGAAAAAGCAAAAAAATCAAAATATTTTTAGGGCAGTTTGAGGGCAGAATACAGGCAGTTTCCGGGCAGTTTGGCTGCCCGGTTTTTTGCTACCATAAGGGCAAGACAAGGAGGTGCGCGATGTACGACCGACTGCTTGCCATCGGCTACACGGAGCAGATGGCAATGGATATTTTAAGGCTGCTCCCGGACCCGGAGGAGCTGCGGACCTACGTGTATTTTGCGGAGCTGTTCCATGTTTAGCTATTTTAACCAAAACCCCTGCGGGAAAAATGTGGGGGACTGCACCGTGCGCGCTATCTCCAAGGCCACCGGCAAGGATTGGGGCGAGACGTATCTGCGATTGTGCATCCAAGGGTATCTGGACGGGGATATGCCGTCGGCAAACGCCTGCTGGGGGCGGTATCTCCACAGCATCGGGTACAAGCGGTATATCGTGCCGGACACCTGCCCGGATTGCTACACGGTGGGCCAATTTGCGGAGCAGCACCCGACAGGGACGTATATTTTAGCGTTGTCCGGCCACGTAGTCTGCGTACAGGACGGGGTAATCTGGGACAGCTGGGACAGCAGCAACGAGACAATCTTATATTACTGGGTCAAGGAGGATGATTGACATGGCATACACACCTTACGGCTGGCAAAACCCCTATTACGCGCCGCCTATGCCGGATAACCTCATGCAGATGCGTCAGCAGCAGATGATGATGCAGCCACAAATGCCTGCGCAAACGGCTCAACCGCAGCAAATGCAGACAAGCGTTGTATGGATTAGCGGGGGAAAAGAAGAAGCAAACGGGTTTATGGTCGCCCCAAATTCTCGAGTAATTATTTTCGAAACAAACTCGATGGTTTTCCACATCAAGGAGCGAGACGCAAGCGGTACGCCTATTCCAATGAGGACGTTTAATTACACGGAAGAAGCTGAAAACAAACCTCATGATACTAAAAAAATGGATGATATGTTTGTTACCCGCGAGGAGTTTGACCGTCTGGCGGCGCTTGTGGGCGAAATTCGAGGCAAAGAAAGGCCCGCGAAGAAAGTAAAGGAGGCGGAGGCTGATGGCTAATCCGTTTTTAAAGGCCATGGGCGGCGGTCAGATGCCGGGGCCGATGGGCCAATTCCAACGGCTCATGCAGCAATTTAACCAGTTCCGCGCCACGTTTCAGGGTGATCCAAAAGCGGAGGTGGAAAAGCTGCTGCAATCCGGCAAAATGAGCCAGCAGCAGCTGAACCAGCTGCAGGCAATGGCAAAGCAATTTGAGAGCTTTTTGAAGTAATCAAAATCGTGGCCACGATTTGATTGATAAAATTTTGAAAGGAGAGATATCATGTCTCTATCTGACGGTATGCCGACGATGACCATGCCTGTGGCTCCCGCCAACACCTCCGGCAGCGGAAACGGCTTTGGCTGGGGCGGTGACGGTGCATGGTGGATCATTATCCTGTTTTTGTTCGTTTTTTGCGGCTGGGGCGGCAACGGCTGGGGCAACAACGGCGGCAATGGCGGCGGCGTGGTCGACGGCTATGTGCTGACCTCTGACTTTGCCAATGTCGAGCGCAAGATCGACAGTGTAAATCAGGGCCTTTGCGACGGATTTTACCAGCAGGCGCAGCTTGTCAACGGCACCAACATGGCGATGGCAAACGGCTTTGCACAGGCCGAGCTTTCCCGCAGCAACCAGCAGGCGGCTCTCATGCAGCAGTTGACTGCCATGCAGATGCAGGCCGCTGAGTGCTGCTGCAACCAGCGGGCCGACACGGCACAGCTCCGGTATGACATGGCTACGCAGGGCTGCGACACCCGCAACACCATCCAGACCGCAACGCGGGACATCATCGACAACGCCAACAGCAACAGCCGCGCGATCCTCGATTTCCTGACCCAGAGCAAGCTGCAGGACCTCCAGAGCGCCAATCAGGAGCTGCGTCTGGCTGCCTCTCAGGCCGCCCAGAACAACTATCTGATTTCCCAGCTCCGGCCCACGCCCATCCCGGCGTACCAGTCTTGCAACCCTTGGGCGGCAGGCACGTACAACGGCTGCGGTGGCTGCGGCTGCTGACAACTGCACAATGTAGCTTCCCGGCGGCATGACCGGGATGATCGGCCCCATGCCGATACTGACAACAACGCGGCGGGGCAGTAGCCCCGCCGCTGTTACATGAAAGGATTGATTTTATGGCTGAGTATACTAACTCCAATATTGTTGAGGTCGCGGCAGGCCAAAATGTGCCGCTGACCGAGACAGCGGTCAACAGCAAGCCCTGCATCGTGCACCGTGAGGGCGCGGGCATTGTGACCCTGCGGGGCCTTACCAACCAGTGCAAGGCCCGTTTCCGGGTGACGTTTGGCGGCAACATTGCTATCCCCACCGGCGGCACGGTGGAGGCCATTACCGCCGCGCTGGCTATTAACGGGGAGCCGCTGACCAGCGCCACGGCCACCGTGACCCCGGCTGCCGTGGAAAACTATTTTAACATTTTTGTCAGCGCCATTGTGGAGGTCCCCCGTGGCTGCTGCCTGACGGTGGCCATAGAAAACACCAGCACACAGGCAGTCAATTTTGCCAACTCCAACCTGACGATTGACCGGGTAAGCTAAGGAGGTACATTATGGGTATGCAATCTATGTATGAGCTGCGGGAGATGCTGTGCCGTGAGCTGGACGAGCTGACCCGCAAGGGCGAGCTGGGCGCCGGTGATCTGGACATTGCCCACAAGCTGACGGACACCATCAAAAATATCGACAAGATCGACCGTCTGGAGGACGAGGGGTACAGCCGGGGTATGGATTACTCCCGGGGCCGCTACTCCCGGGACGGAAACTGGGAGGCGGACATGAGGGGCACCTATGGCCGCGGCAACTCCTATGAGCGGCAGGGCACGCACTACGTCCGGGGCCACTACAGCCGCGCCGAGGGCAAGTCCGCTATGCGTCGGCAGCTGCAAGAGATGCTGGACGAGGCAGACAACGATACTATCCGCAGCGCCATCCAGCGGTGCATGGATGCCGTGGAGGTCTAAGGGGGTGCAGTCCCCATGATCGACGAGCAAGAGCTGGGATTGTGGATCAAGCGTCTGGAGGCCGAGGACTCCAGCTGGCGCAATTATGAGCGGCTGGCTATCCTGTATGCCATCCGGGACCGGTTGACCGGCGGCGCCGCTCCGGCTAAAGCCTTAACGCAGCGGGACACCGTGCTCCGCTGGAAAATGGATTTTACCCGGGCAGAGGCAGAAAAGTGGGCGGCGGGGCTGGAAAACGCAGACGGGACCACCGGCCCGCACTGGCCCATTGAGCAGACCGCCGCGCTGGCGGACAGCATGGGCATTACGCAGGAGCAGGTGCCCGCGTGGTGCTGGTGGATCACCGTCAACATGATGTACGCCGACTACGGTGAGGTGGCCCTGCATTACGGTATTAAGACCGTTGGATTTTTTGGCGAGATGGCGCAGGCGTTTTTGTTTGATAAAGACGGCCCCGGTTTCCGGGACAAGCTGGCTGCCTACTATTTTGGCATCGTCAAGACCGCAAAATAGTGGGCAATAGATGGGCAATAGACCGCTCTTTTTGACAATTTTAGGCCATATTTTGGCAAAATAAAAAATCCCGTAACCGTTGCGGTTACGGGATTTTTTGGTCCGAGTGGCGAGACTTGAACTCACGACCCCTTGACCCCCAGTCATAAAAAATACGTTGATTTGCAACGGATACAGCGGTTTTGCGGGCAACAAGTGGGCAATAGGACGCCACTATATCTTGTCCGTGATTTGCCGCAAATCGTCCAGATCGACATCCTGATAATAGCGGAGCTGCTCATCGCTGGCGTGGCCAATCAAGGACAATTTGTCCTTATCCGCACCGGGGACGCGCTTGAGAAGTGTAGCAAAAGTATGGCGGCAGCTGTGGGGGGTGTAGGTGTGCTTTTGTTGGCCGTTGACGTCAAAGGTGGGATTTTGCAATCCGAGAGCGCCCAGCACGCCGTAAAACATCTGGCGGTATGCCTTAATATCCAGATTGCCGCCATCCGGTGCGCAAAAGACCTGACCGGCGGTGCGGGTGCCGATCTGCCGGTCTATAATGGGCTGTATTTTAGGGGAGACCGTGACGGTGCGGTTTTTTCCGGCGGACGTTTTGGCGCCGCCAACAAAACATTGTTTGGCGCGGTCGTAATCGGACACATCCAGCGCCAGAAACTCCGAGGGGCGGAAGCCGAGATAGCACTGAGCCAGCACGTAGTCCGCGCCGGGGACTGTCCCGGCAGCCTGACGGATGGCCTCCAGATACTCCGGCGGGAGGCCCACGCCGCCCACGCCCTCTTTGCCACTAACTGTCAAATAGTCCGCAAGGTTGAGGGCGGCGGGAAAATACCCACGGGGGATGCCGTACTTATACATGAGACCCGCCGTGGTCCGCATATTGCGGCGGGTGGACTTGCCACGGGGACAATCGTCAATGCACTCCTGCAGATCGTCCACATCCACATCGGTGCAGCGCTCAAAGTAGAGGGGCGCAAAGTATTTCATGGCGGCCTTGTAGTTGCCCAGCGTGTCCGGCCCCGCCCGGTGGGTGGGGAGCCACAGGTCATAGAGCTGCCGCCACGTAGTTTTGGCCTTTTTATCCTGCCGGACTGCAGCGCGGCGGTTAGGGTCCAGCAACGGCAGCGCCTCCACGGCGTCTTTTTTGCGGGTAAACGTTTTGGAGTTAGTCCGCTTATGGCGCACACCGTCGGCGTCCAGATAATACTGGACGCGCCGCGCAATATATTTGCCGTTTGGCAGACGGTAGACACTGCCCTGACCGTTGCCCCGGCTTTTGGGGCTGCGGGCGGTCTGCGCCTGTTTGGCTCCGCACTGGCAGCAGTACGGCCCGTCCGGGACGTCCTGCTTGCATTTTTTGCAAATCATCCCATCACCCTCGCCAGATGCCGTAGTCGGCGCAGTGGATGTCCCCCCAAATGCACCAGACAATTAGTCCTACGATCAGCAGGGACAGGCCGAAGATGATCCACCGGTACAGCTTGACGGAGTGCCGAAGATCGTGCAGCTCCGTCTCCATCAGGCCGATGGTCTGCCGCTTGTTTTCCAGCCGATGCTCCAGACCGTCGGCCCGCTCCTGCAAGGTCTTTTCGTTGGCGGTCAAATGGTCACCGATGCCAAAATACCCGTCGAGGGAGACGCCCAGCACCCGGCAGATGGGGGCCACGGTATAGACGGATGGCGACTTGGAAGCCGCCGAAAAAAATTTTTTGACGGTGCCAACCGGCAAGCCGGCGCTGTCGGCAATCTCCTGCATGGTAAGATTGAGATTTTCTTTTTTTGTTCTGCACATTTCCCACAAATTCATAATTTCCCCTCTTTTTTTCTCGGTTGCGGCCCTGCCCCACAGGGTCGATACGAATTTAGGCAAAAATTGTCGAATATGGCAAGGAAATTGCGTATATCCGCATGGCGGCTGCGTTTTTGCGCTTGTGCGGATATAGGCAAGTTTGCTATGCTCAGCTTGCAGACAGGCGATGACCCCCAACACACGCCTTTCACCACGGGCGCTCCAAATCATCGCCGGGACGCACAACGCCCCCGCCACTGTTGCAGAGGTGACGGGGGCGTTGTTTATTCTTTTCCTTCCGGCGGCTCTGCCGGAGTATCCTCGACAACAGGGCGGTTTTGATTTTTAATTTTCTGACGGCTCCATGCGGCCCAACCTAACAGGGCAGCGCCGACAGCGCAAGCCTCAAATCCCGCAGTCGGATCGGTTGTGGCGCCGTACAAACCGCTTAAAATTAAGATCGCGCCTAAAATGACTTTCCAGCGCACTCCGGGGCGGCGCTGACTGGCTGTGACAGTTGGTTTAGCTGCTTTCCCGCTGCCCTTGGTCTCCTCTACATAAGAGACGCCAAAGGGGCCGGTGACAGTGCGGCGGATGCGTCCACTTGCCATTTTAGTGCGGCGGTAATGGCCAAATCCAACGCTCCAGCCAATACCGGACTTGCTAAAATTCAAACGGAACGGTCCTATTTTTGTGCTTTTTCGGTATCTCCAGCCCATTTTGTCACCCAATGCACTTTTGGCACGGTGTCAGTCCCATGCCGAGGGCAGAGCTGAGCGGCGCGGCCCAATAGGTACCGCCGTTGCAATGCGGGTCTGTATGATAGCGCTTGCCGTTGCTGGTGATGTAGATGGTTTTGGCATCTTCCGGGTGCGTCAGCACCACGGTGGCGGTGGAGCCGTCCCAGGCAACATCAAGGCCCAGGGATTCCGCCAGCGCCCGGGCGGGGATATAGTTCGTCCCGCCGAACATAAAGGGCTCCACGGTGTTGCCTTTGGCGTCCCGCAGATCCAGCACCTGACCGTCCAGAGATACCTTGATATCACGATACTCAATTTCCTGCTGCACTTTGCCGCTGGTGGCGCCTGCCGTGCTGACCAGACACATGACCAGCAGTGTCGCCAGAACTCCGGCTAAAAATCCCCTTTTCATGTTCTCCACATCCAATCTGTTAAAATTAGGCCCGAGGCTTGGGCCTTGAATATATGTTTGGGAGGCATCACCATGAGCAACCAGATCACCCGCACGGTGTCCGATTCGGACCGCGACCACATGACCCTGGCGCTCTATCGCCAGTTGACGCCGGAGGAGCGTGAGCAAGTCAACGCTTACCTCGCGCAGCTATTAGCATCTCGATATACTCCCGCGCCTTCTCCCGCTCCTCGCGGGTGAGCAAGTCCCAGCACTCCGGACGCTCGGCCTCGTCAGAGGCCGGGCTTTTTTCTGCCCCCAAAAGCGCCGCTTTGGAGATCCCGAAATAGTCCGATAATTTTTGCAGTGATGCGTCTGTTGGCTGTTGCCCTTTTTTCCAGCGGGTAACAGCTGGCTTGCTAATTCCAGCCTCAACAACTACGGCTGACGGAGATTTTCCAGCAGAATTGCATGCCTTTATGAAATTGTCATAAAACACAATTTCACACGCCCCTTATTTGGCAGAAGTTACGAAAATTAAGAAATATGCGAAAGTAGCTTGACGGTTACTAAAGTTACGAGTATATTATAGCCATAGAGGACATAGCCCCAAGGACAATATACCACACCGGGGCAACGCCGTCAAGGCGGGAAAGGAGCAATCATGATCGTAAACAGAGTCAAGGAGCTGCGGACGGCTGCCGGTATGACCCAGAAGGCGCTGGCTGACCAGCTGGGCGTTACCGTGCCCACGGTGAGCAAGTGGGAGCTGGGCCAGCGGACTCCGGAGCTGGAGAGAGTTTTCCGCATGACGATGATCTTCGGCGTCCCCATTGAGGAGATCGTCCAGCGGACGGAGAGCGCGTGAGAAGGGAGCGAAAAGCATGACATTGGATGATATCGCCCGGATCCCCAAGGAGTACCTGACGGCGGCGCAGGTGGCACCGATCTTAGGCTCCGACCCGCAGACCATTCGGATGCAGGCACGGCTGCGGCCTGACCTGCTGCCATTCCCGGCGGTGTGCCTCGGGAGCCGGGTCAAGATACCCAAAGAGGCATTTTTGCGGGTCATGCGGGGCCTATAATCACGTTACCACGGAAAGGAGAAAAAGACAATGGAGCGGAAGTACCCGAATTTGTACCAGAGGGCAAGGCTGAGCACCGGAATGAGCCAAGAACGGGCAGCGGAGCTGCTTGGACTGTCGCCGGAAAGTCTGAAACAGTACGAGGGCGGAAAAACGGTGCCCAAGGACGAGACGGTGGCGCGGATGGTGGAGGCATACAGCTGCCCATGGCTGGCATTGGAGCACGCGCAGGCCACGGACCGGCTTGGCGTTATGCCGGAGGTGACGCCAAGGCCGCTGCCTATGGCAAGCATTGCCCTCCGGAACCGTCTGCAAGACGCAACGGGCCGGTTGGACGCGCTGCTGCGGATTGCGGAGGACGGCGTCATCGACGACACGGAGCGGCCGGAGTTCGATTCCATCGTGGTGGAGCTGCGGGAGACCATGGCGGCCATCTATCAGGTGATCTACTCGGGCGCGGGCATAAAAAGGGACCGCCCTGACGTGGGGACGTCAGAGCGGTCCAGGGTGGGAAGTTGCTCAAAAACCATCAAGCAAGGTTATTGTAGCACACAGCCCGCAGATTTTGCAAGAGGGAATTTTACCCGGACGGGAGGTGGGCTCCTGTGACGGGCTGGGCTGTGTTTTTTATGCTGCTGGGCGCCGCATCTGCGGTGGGTCAGGTCATGCGCGTGGTGGATTTTTTGGAGCGATAAGGTGAGGGGGATCTATGGCATACGATTTGACGCTGGGCGGGCTGTACGCGGTCATCCCGGCCAGAGTGCTGTACGATGAGCGGCTGCGGCCAACGGCCAAGCTGCTGTACGGCGAGATCGTCCGGTTGGCGCAGAGCAGCGGGTATTGCTACGCCACCAACAAGCAGTTGATGGGCGTGTGCGGTCTCTCGGACAAGTCCGTCTCCGAGCTGGTTGGCCAGCTCCGGGCGTGCGGGCACATCCGGCTGGAGATGGTGCGGCGGAACGGTGAGAGCGGAGACATTATCCAGAGGCGGATTTTTATTGGGCAGGATTTGGCTAAAAGCGGCCCGGAAATGGAGGGCGAAACCCCCGAAGGGGGGTATCCCGAAAAATCGGGAGACGTATCCCGAAAAATCGGGAGAGGGTATCCCGAAAAATCGGGAGGTATTATAAGTAATAATATAATAAATAATATCCCCCCTATATCCCCCCAAAAGGGGGGAAGCGTGAAAAAGCGGAAACGGAACAAGTCCGTGCCGGAATGGAAGCCGGAGCGCTTTGAAAAATTTTGGGAGTATTACCGGACCCACGGCCGGGACAATGACCGGGCCGGGGCGGTCCGGGAGTGGGACAGGCTCAAGCCGGAGGATGATCTCATCGACACCATGGCCCGGGCGCTGGCGGCGCAGGCTGCCTCCGACGAGTGGCGGCGGGGCATCGGCATCCCGTATGCCTGCCGTTGGCTCCGCAATGAGCGCTGGAGGGATACCGGCCTGCGGCGGTCCGAATCGGACACCGAGGAGGCCCCGCCCCGGCGGCGCTACATCGGCAAGCGGGTGATCGACGGGGAGGAGGTAGACGTCTTTGAGTGATTTTGCAAGCGTGGAGGCTGAGCAGGCCGTGCTTGGCTCCATGCTTATTGACAGCCGGTGCATCCGGGAGATCGCGGGGCGGCTGCGGGAGACGGATTTTTCCGTGAGCCTCAATCAGGCGCTGTTTAGCCTGATCTGCGACATGGACCGGGACGGTCAGCCGGTGGACGGGATCACCGTCTGCGGCGCGGCAGTCAAGGCGGAGATCGCAGAGGACAAGACGCTGCGGCGCTATTTGGCCCAGCTTATGGAGATCACGCCCACGGTGGCCAACGCGGCGGAGTACGCGGCGCTGGTGGCCCAGACCGCCCGGAGGCGGGAGCTTAAAGAGGGGCTGGAGGACGCACTCAGGGGTCTTGCGGAGCACGAGGCGGAGGACACGGTGCTCTCCCGACTGGACGCGGCCATGGCGGCCAGTGCCCAGCGGACGGAGAGCGAGCTGGCGGCCCCCAAGGAGCTGGCGGACAGCTTTTTGGCGTACCGGGAGCGCATCGACGAGGGGGCCGCGCCCTACGTCCGCACCGGGGTCAAGGCACTGGACAAGCTGCTGGGCGGCGGCATGGTGCAGGGCGGGCTCTACATACTGGCCGGGCGGCCCGGCATGGGCAAGAGCGCACTTGGCATTGCCATTGCGGAGCACGTGGCGCAGACCGTGGGCCGTGTGGATTATTTCAGCTTGGAGATGAGCCGGGCACAGATCATGGCCCGGCGGCTGGCGTCCATCGGCAAGATAGACAGCAAACGCATTTTGATGGACAGCCTGACGCCGGAGGAGTACAAGCGGATGATCGACGCCACGCGGCAGGCGGCGTCCACACCGCTCTACGCCACGGACGGACAGGCCCAGAGCGCACAGCGTATCACGGCCATTGCCCGGGCGGGGCGAGACGTCAAGCTGGCCGTTGTTGACCACTTCGGCCTGATTTTGCGCCCCGGCAAGCGGCAGGACGCGGACGAGTCCCGGGAGATCGCCCATGCCCTCAAGCGGCTGGCGCAGTCCCTTAATCAGCCGGTGTTGTGCCTTGCACAGCTTAACCGGCAGAACGAGCAGCGCAGCGACAAGCGGCCCACGCTGGCAGACCTGCGGGCTACGGGCGCCATGGAGGAGGACGCCGACGGTGTGATCTTTATCCACCGACCGGATTACTACAACGCGGACTACAAGCGGGAGCCGGGTGCGCCGGAGCGGACGGAGGTCATTTTAGCCAAAAACCGCCACGGCAGCACCGGCAAGATCAATTTATCTTTCTGGCCGGAGACGAACACCTTCAACCCGGCCTATGTGGAGTGAGGACAATATGCAAGTTGGGGATATTTTGGAGCGCACACCCACCATTGAGGCGATGAGCGGCCTTGGGACGGTAGGGCCGCTGCCGTGCCGGGTGATCTACATCCACCCGGAGGGGCGGTTTTACACGGTGGAGTTTACAAGCCGTATCACCGGCGAGCGGTGGCGGGAGGCATTTTGGCCTGACCGCCCGCCGGAGCAAAAGCAGGGCTACGGCAACGAGGGGGCGCGGTTTTTCTGCCCGCCCCGGAGAGGTGAGGGACTATGAGGACGATCGCGATCATGAATAACAAGGGCGGAGTGGGTAAGACCGTTACCGCCATCAATCTGGGAGATATTTTAGCCGCCGATTTTGGCCAGCGGGTAGTGCTGGCGGACTGCGACGGGCAGGCCAACCTAACGCGCTTTTTTCTGCCGGAGGGCGAGTCGGATACGTACACAACGGCGGACATCCTGACCGGCGAGGGGGAGAGCGTGTGGAGCGATAATCTTGTGACCATCCGGCCGGGGCTGAGCCTTCTGCCCGGCAGCTCCGGGCTCTATGACCTCGATCTGCGGGCCATCCGGGACGGGCTCAGCGCCCCGGAGCGGCTGCGGGGATTTGCGGAGTGCGCCCGGGATGATGGGGACACGGACTGGATGATCTTTGACTGCCCGCCGGGTTACACCGTGGCCAGCGTGGCGGCGCTGCTGGCGGCAGATACGGTGGTCATCCCGGTTTTGGCGGACAAATTCTCACTTGATGGGGCGGCGGCCGTGGCTGAGCAGGCCAACCGTCTGGCTGGCGTGCGGCCCCGGCTGCGGGTGCGGGCGCTGCTGACCCAGACCCGGGGGACGGAGGTGGTGACAGCGGCGGCCACCATGCTGACGCAGATGCGCCTGCCGGTATACCGTACAGTCATCCGGCGGACGGACAAGGTGCCGGAGAGCACCATGACGCTTTTGCCGCTGCGGCAGTACAGCCCCGGCAGCGCCGCCGCCCGGGACTACCGGGCGTGGGCCAAGGAGCTGATGGAGGAGGTGGTCTGATGGCGGGCAAAAATTTTGACATCTCGCGGTTTGCCGAGACCATTACGCCGGTGCGGTCCGAATCGGACACCATGCGGGAGATCGCCATTGACAAGATACTGGACAATCCCCGCAACTTTTACCCCGCGCCGGACTCAGAAGCACTGGCGGCGTTGGAGGACTCCATCCGGGCCAACGGCCTTTTGGAGCCGCCGACGGTCATTGCCGCCGAGGACGGGACGAGCTACCGCCTGATCTCCGGCCACAGCCGCATGGCGGCCATCCGGGCGCTCCATGCCAAGACGCCGGAGCAGTGGGAGACAGTGCCCTGCCGGGTGCTGCCCACCATGTCGGAGGAGGCGGAGGCATCGGCGGTCATTGAGGCCAACCGCCAGCGGGTCAAGTCTCCGGCGCTTTTAGCGGAGGAGGCGGAAAAGCTGACGGAGCTCTATATCAAGCGCCGGGAGGCAGGAGAGAGCTTGCCGGGCCGCATCCGGGACCGCGTTGCCGAGGCGCTGCAGGTCAAGTCCACAAAGATTGCCAATGTAACGGCCATTAAAAACGGCATTAAGGTACCGGGCATTGCTGAGCGGTGGAAACGGGACGAGATACCGGAGGCGGCAGCGCTGATGATCGCCCGGATGGACATTGAGGAGCAGTACCGTCTGCTGGACTGGATGATCGACAAGGGCCGGAGCTGCACCATCAACGAGGTCCGCAAGTTTGACATCTGCTATCACAGCACAAAAAAGGCGAAGCGGCAGCCAACGCCGGAGCCGGAGCAGGAGGCGGAGGCGCTGCCGGAGGGGCAGATGGTGATCTGCGGCTGGATGCCGGGAGGCACCACACCGGCGGAGCCGGGAGAGTTTGCCGTGGCTGTGGACGTTAGCGGCGGCAAGCGGCTCAAGCGATTTTTTGAGTGGGACGGACATCGCTGGATGATGACAGGCGGCATTGAGGCGCGCATCGCACCGGCATGGTGGATGCGGCTGCCGCCGGTACCGGATAAGGAGGGCTGATATGAGCAGGCGATACAGAGGCAAGCGGCCCCACGAGCCGCTGACAGGCTGGGTGCTCTGGCCGCTGTTTTGGCGGCGCTGTGCGGAGCACTGCTGGCGCTGACCACCACAGCAGGCGGAGGTGGGCTATGATGCGGTGCCCCTGCTACGGCTGCGATCTGCGCGGCCCCGGCTGTCACAATCCGGAGCGCTGCGCCCGCTGGGCGGAGTATCTGGCAGCCACGGAGACCGCTCGCGCCAAGGCGGCGCAGAGCAAGCGGAGCACCGTTATCATGCAGGACTACGTTAAGGACAAAAGCAAAAATTTGCGGAAGCGGAAACGGTAAGGGAGCGGAGAAAGCAGCAGAAACTACTACACGCCGGAAATGGACGGACTAAAGCGGGACTGGACAGGCGTGTGTTGGCGCAACCGTGGTGATGCTGCTGCCCGCAAGAACGGATACCAAGAGGAGGGAAGATAATGGACGCTGTGGAGTTTTTGAAAACGTTGCGCAGAATGTGCAACGGAGGGTGCCGCGAATGTGAGTATGGAAAAAGAAGTGGATCTGACCCTTGCATGATCTGGCAAAGAGCCCACCCAGAGGAGGCCGTTGCTATCGTGGAACAGTGGGCAAAGGAGCATCCCATCAAAACCCGCCAGAGCGAGTTCTTGAAGATGTTTCCCGATGCGCCAATATATCCAGACACAGGGCTTGTCCGGGTATCCCCTTGCCAAGTGGATAGAGCATTGTGTGGGAATTGCCCCACAGGGACAAACTGTATTAAGTGCCGGAAGAAATTCTGGCTTGCGGAGGTGGAATAATGGATGCGTTGGAATTTTTCAAAGCAAGAAAACGGATGTGCGAAGCAACGAAATGCGCTAGTTGCAAACTGTGTCATATGCAAGGAGGTTGTTCTATCGCTCCGGAGAACGAAGAGATTGACGCCTGCGAAGAAGCTATTGCCATTGTAGAGCAGTGGGCCGCCGCGCACCCCGTTAAAACCCGCCAGAGCGTGTTCCTTGAGCAGTACCCTACGGCAGTTGCCGATGAAAACGGCGTTTTGGAGGTATGCCCCGCTCTACTTTTTGCCTCGCACAGGGAAAAGAAAGGCGGGTGCTCAACCCCAAACCGCTCATGCTACGATTGCCGCAAGGAATTCTGG
>ENA-UEOJ01000339-UEOJ01000339.1-human-gut-metagenome-genome-assembly--contig:-NODE-339-length-39076-cov-9.963384_pt1 | contig 39076 bp, 28 predicted proteins | sample MGYA00242885_ERZ507886 | MGnify/ENA primary metagenome ERZ507886 (study PRJEB26167, sample SAMN06115505) | human gut metagenome | host: Homo sapiens | place: China:Anhui | collected 2015-08-07 | study... | reverse complement strand
TTAAATGTTCTTCCAACGTTGAAACAATAGCTATTTGTTCTTTACTCCATGTTTCCAAATTATTCAGGTCTCCGTGAAGAGCCTTTTCAATTCCCCAGGCAAAACTGGATATGGTTATAGGCGAATTTTCAATTAAAATACCTTTGCTGTCAACAATGGCAGTTGCCGCCAAAGCCATACTTTGAGGAATCTTTTGATTGGGATTGCTGTCTCCGTATACTTGTAATAAAGCATCAATAACTTTTCCGTAATCTATAACGCCGAGAACTATATGGTAGAATATACGGGATTGGGGAAGCGCCTTGGGTTTAGTTTTATCAAGCCAAGGTAAAACGTCTTTATCTAAATTGTAAATGATTTTTCTTTTGGTATCTTTAACTTTTAATAAATCTTCTTTTTTGTTAAAGGTAACAGGAGACAGTATTTCCAAAGCACCCCAGGCAGAGAGTATATCCGTCGTTTTGTTTGTTAAAGAACGTTGGAGAATTTTATTTAATTCAAGCTTCTCAAAAATTTGTTGAGAGGCATCATTCTCAATAAATTCTGGGGTTTTATTGGTTTCAATGTTTTTTTCTTCTGCTCTTTTATGTTTTGTAATATTTGGAAAAGCTGCAATAATTGTGTTTGTTATTTTATCTTTTAATAAGACCGCTTTTTTGCTTTTACGAAAGGATAGTTCATTTGCTATTTTTTCCAGAACTTCCTGATTATTTTGATTGTTGTCAAATTCTTCCTCTAATTGTTTGAACGAATAGTTGAAGTACGGACGATTTTGAGGCATTATGCAGTTCCCAACATAAAATTCAGAACATAGATATTTAACTATTCAATTTTTAGCATGTTTTAATAAAAAATCAACGAATAATAGTGTTGTTTTCCTTATTGAAAAAATGCTAATTCATATATTATGTTTTTTATCAGAAAATAATTTTAGTTAAGACATTGTTTTTTATTAAGTTCCTTTATAAAAATAAAAAAACCACTCCAAAAGAGTGGTTTTCCTCATAATGGTGAGCTCGGGCGGGCTTAAGGAACAAAAACAACCGTTGCTCCGGTTGTTTTTGTGACGCAAGGCGAAGTTTGGTTAATGAGCAGGCAAGAGAGAGCGAGCGTAGCGAATTTACCAAACGAGTGACCGCAGCGATTTAGCTTTTGAAAAAAAGCTTATGAGCCAGAAGAACCGGAGGTTCGAACCCGCCGGCAAAAAAATAAAAAAAACCACTCCAAAAGAGTGGTTTTTCTTACAATTGGTGAGCTCGGGCGGGTTCGAACCGCCGACCCTTTGATTAAAAGTCAAATGCTCTACCGACTGAGCTACGAGCCCTTAACTCAACATCGAGGGTATGTATAGAAGATAAATTTTGTGAAGTCAACTAAAAAAATCAAAAAAAATTAAAAAAGTAAATTTGTAGTATATTTATTAATAATTATGTGTTAGCATTCTCTCAAAATTTGATAAGTTTTATTGTTACAGAGGTAAAAATGGCTAGAGATATTAATTCAGAGCAGGAAGGCAGATACGATATCTTACAAAATAACGAAGGTGCGATTTTGATTATGATAAAGCAGCGTCGCGGCGGTCCCGAAAATCCCCGTTTTGTTTATGATGGCGGAGATACTGCTTTACTGTATCGGAGTCGTGAAAGTGCTGTGTTTTTAGGCGGAATTAATGCTGATGCCCGCAATCCTTTGAAATCCGTGGATGAGGTTCTTGTTGCGGAACTTGATGGTGCCGAAGTTGCCCGCGAATATATGGTTCCGGTCCGTATCGTCCGCAGTTTGGATGCCATAAAGTAATTTTATGCACATATACGCTGTTCTTCTAATAAGGGCTTTAAAAGCCCTTATTTTTTGTTATATTGAGCAGCAAAGGTATAAGTGTAGGTATTGATTTTATGATTTTACAGCTTTTTTTAAGCCTGGTTGTAATGGCTTTGTTTGCCTTTATCGTTGCTCCCGGGCAGGGGCGGCGGGCATGGTCTGCGATAATGTTCGTGATTTGTGCTGTTTTGATGTATCATCTGTGGAGCGCGTTTCAGCAGCATGACACCAGTCAGTTTGTTTACCCTTGGATACCTTATCCCGCTTTGCAGGCGAACTTTAATCTTTCGGCGAACCTCAAGCTGGAACAAATGCTTTTGCCTTTGCTGGGAACAGCTTTGCTGCTTATTTACCTGAACTGTATTTATAAACCCGAAGAGCATAAACTCAGGCTTAACGGGTTGGTGATTCTTTCGGTTGCCGCGGTTATCGTTCTGGCCTCTTCGCGTGATTTCATTCAGTTGATGTCAGGCAGCTGCTGTTTTACCATATTGGGTTTTTACCTGATTGATAATATTGAAGCCAAAAAAAAGTTTATTTTTTATAATTTTATTGCCGAAATGGCGTTGTTCACGGCTTTGTCCGTTGTTTACAGCCGGTTGGGAAGCATCGCGCTTCCGGTAGCGTCAAACTATGCGCAGGTGGGCGAACATAAGGATTTGGTGGCTGCGCTTTTGCTTTTGGTTATCTTTATCAAGGCCGGTTTGTTTATGTTTCAGAATCAAATGCTGGATTTGCAAGTCTTGACTTTTAACCGGGTAATCTGCTTGTCTGCATTGTCAACGCCGTTATCCGCGCTGATTTTGTTTAACCGGCTTCGCCCGTTGCTGATGGAGGGCGATTTTACGGTTCTGCTGCTGCAGGTTTTTTGCGGATTGTCCCTTCTCTGGGGATTTTTCGGCAGTTTGATTATCGATAACATTAAGGCCAAGGCGCTTTATCTCAACTTGATGTTTTATAGTTTTGCCCTCGGGGTTGTTTTTCGGAACGCGGATTCACTGTATTATTCGATAGCGTTTTTACTGCCGGCGGCTATTCTCCTGAATGTTTTGCTGATGATTAATGTGATTTCTGCGTCAAACGAAGTCTATGTCTCTCAAATGGGCGGCTTTTTCCGACATCTGAAGCTTAATTTCTTTTTGGTTCTGCTGGGGGTTTTTGCTTTCATCGCCGTTTGGGGCAGCCAGTACAGTGTTGAGTTAAAATATTATTACGGCGTTTACGGCTCGCTGGTGCTTGTGGCGTTGGCTCATATTTTTCGAGATATCTTTTGGGGAGAAGAAAATGCCGACGAACGTGTCGCCGCCTTGCTTCAGAACGTCGGAGCCTTTTATTGGCTGCCGCTGGGCTGCGGTTGCATTGCCGTGGCATATCTGCTCCGGAATGGTCAAACGATTGTAGAAATCGCCGCTTTCGGCTGCTTTGTCCTCCTTATGCTCCTCGGCATAACGCGTTTTTTCAATCGTTGGGCCGACAATGAAACCGTACAGGATATGGATGTCTGGGAGCTTTTGTATCATTACCTGTTGTTGACACCGCTGCGCCTGTTGGGCCGAATTCTCTGGATTGCCGTTGATTTTGTGGTCATTGAGCGCACCATAATAGGTTCAATATCTCAGACGACCCGCTTTTTTGTCGGAGGACTGCACCGTATTCAATCAGCCCTCTGGCTGAATTATTTGCTGATGGTAATGCTGGGGTTGGCCATTGTCATTTTAACGATAGGATATTACTGGTATGAATAGTCCTTTTGCTCTTTTATCTTTGATTGTTGCCATTCCGTTTTTTGGGCTTTTGTTTGTGCTGACGGCCAAAGATGATGAAGAAAACGTCGGGCGCAACGCTTTTAATGTCTGTGTCTTTTCAATTTTGGCCAATATCATTTTGATTTGGCGAATATTTATGATTATTGACGAAGACAGCCCCGTGCTCCAGCTGCAGGAACATTTCCAATGGCTGGCAACGCCGCGCATCGATATTCTTTTGGGAATAGACACCTTTTCCCTGCTTTTGATTTTGGCGGTGCATCTTGCGGTTCTGATTGGCTTGTCCGGAGTACGGCGCGATACCTATAAACAAAAGTCGTTAATGGTCTTTACCCTGTTGTTTTTAAGTATGTCGACCGGCTTTTTTGTTGCTGCCGACATCTTCTCCTTCTATATCTTTTTTGAAGGTATGTTGCTGCCTTTGTTTATGATTACGGGTATGTTCGGTGCGGTAAAAAAGCAGGGGCTGATTTATCGTTTTTTCCTGTATAACTTTTTGGGGGCGATGCTGTTATTCAGCGCCATTATGCTGATTTACCATTATCATGGCGCGCTCACTCTCGAACAGCTGCGTCATTTGAAAATAGCTCCCCAGGTTGCTTATTATATCTGGGCGGCGGTATTTCTGTCGTTTCTTTCGCGGATACCGATTTGGCCGTTTCATTATTGGATATCTTCGATTAATGCCGGTATCCGTAATCCGCTGGCTTTCATTATTACGGTTTTGATGCCGCTGACCGGAATTTACGGTTTCCTCCGTTTTCTTCCGGATTCAATTCCTCAGCCGGTAGAATATTATCTGACCTGGATTAACGTCATCGGCGTGGTCACAATGCTCTTTATCGCTTTGATAGGTTTTATCAATAAGGATTCCCAATATAAGGTTTTTTCATATATCACGGTATATTATATTATGTATCTGCTGGGTGTCTTTATGCACGATAAATTGATTTTGTTGAATATTGGCTTCTCGTTGTTCAGCTTTATCCTTATTGTCGCCACGCTGGAGGTGCTGGCAAACCATATTGCCCGCAAAGAAGAAGCCTACGACGTTTCCTCCACCGGCGCATTATGTAGAGTCCGCAGACTGTCTTTTGCCTATTCCTATCTGACCATAGCGGCTATCGGTATGCCGTTGTCAGCCGTTTTCCTGAATAATTTTTTGATATTGTCCCGGTTGCTGGCATCAAATATAAAGATGGGTATGGTTTTGATTGCTTCGCTGGCTCTGGTCGGGGGAACGCTGTTGCAGGAACTCTACAAGCACAAAACCGAAAATCCATCCTGCCCGATAAATCAGGATGATGACATTTCCAAACCAATGTTCGCTTTTATGCTGTTTATAATTTTTATTCTGTTAATGTCGTTTATCAAACCTCTGTGGTTTGTGGTTGATGCCTAAAGGAGCCTGACAATGCTGCAAAATTGGTTTATTTTAATGCCGGAAATCAGCCTGCTGTCATACCTTGCGGTGGCCGCCTTGGTTAACCGTTATCGCGCCGGCAAAACCGCAAAAACTTTTTTTACGCTCAGCAAGTATTTCTTGCTGGCCGCATTGCTCGGCACCGTCGTGTTTTACAATCTCAGCGTTTTTCCCTGCTGGATGAAAAATACGCCGTATACGACGTTGTTTAAGGTTGTGATTTATCTGGTAGCTTTTGCCTGGTTTTACTTGTCGTCCAAATGGTTTCTGAACAAAAACCGCTCGTCTTATCGGTTTTATTCTTTGGGGATGACGGCGTTGCTGCTGTTGGGAATTTTAATTTCCGCTCAAAATTTTCTGCTTGTTGCCGGCGTTGTTCCTTTGTTGTGCCTCATAAATTATGCTTTGCTGCGTCTTCATTGGGATGAAGACCGGATTATCGAGATGTCGCGCCTCTATCTCTTTTTCGCTTCGCTGTTTTGCCTGCTTTTGTGGGGGGGGGCCGTTTTGCTGTGGACGGAAGTACAAAGCTTTGCTTTTGCCGATATTTACGATTACTATAACGCCGGCCGGCCGATGACCCTGGTTTCCTATGCGGCGGTAGGTATGATTATGTGCAGCTTGTTTTTTATGCTGGCCGTGGCTCCGTTTCATTCTTGGTTTGTCGGAATTGTCAGTGTGGCGATTTTGCCTGTGTGCGGGTTTATAACTCTGGTGCCGCCGTTTGCCTATTTGGCCTGTTTGATAAATTCCATGGTAAACATTTTCTGGACGGCGGGAGAATTTATCAAACCGGCTTTGTTGATTTTTGCCTCGATTTCATTATTTATCGGAGCCCTCTCGGCTAACGGGGAAAAAAATCTGCGTGAACTTTTTGCATTCAGCAGCATCTATCATATCGGCTTTCTTTTGTTTACGATAGTCAGCTTTAACGATAACAGCGTTTTGAGTGCCTTTGCGTATATGATGGTCTATATTTTGGCAATGGCCGGGGTTTATACCGTATTTCTGGGGTTGAAGAGCAGGGGCGATTATTTGACCGGCCTCTCAGACATTGACGGATTGTCGGTTTCCAAGCCGTATCTTTCTGCAGCGTTGCTCGTTTTTATGGTATCGCTGGCCGGCATTCCGCCGATGCTCGGTTTTTTGGGAAGACTTTCGGTCATCAACAATCTGGTGGTGGAAGAACGCTGGGGAGACGTGGTTGTTTTGCTGGTGTCAATGCTGTTTATGGCAAATGCCTACCTGCAGGTTATTCGAACCGCTTACTTTGAGCCGCTTAAAAAATCGTTTGACCGTACCGATAAGGCAATTTATATCTGCCTGTTTGTCAATTTGGTGCTGGTAATCATCTCAACGCTCAATCCCGGCTATCTGCTGCATGATGCCGAGCTGATATTGAATGGGATTTTCTGAAATGACGGATATTTTAGGATGGGAATGGATTGACTTTGACGAACTGGGTTCCACCAATGACAAGGCGCGCGAGCTCACCGCAGAACCTCCGGCAAAACGTTTTGTGGTGACGGCCGAAAGCCAGAACAAGGGTCGGGGGCGCCGCGGCCGCAATTGGGTAGGCTTGAAGGGAAACTTGTTTTCGACTTATGCTCTCCCGTTAGATATAAGATTGTTGGGACAGTTTGTCTTCGTCATATCTTTAAGTTTGCAACAGACGATTAAGGAGATGGCGCCGCAGGCTGATGTAAAGTTGAAGTGGCCTAACGATGTTTTGGTAAACGGCGCGAAAATTTCCGGGATTTTACTTGAAAAAGGCGAAGGAGAGTATATAATCGCCGGCATCGGAGTAAATATTATTGCTGCTCCCGGCGCCGCCTCCGGTTTGCTTTATCAGGCAACGAGCCTGAAAGAGGACGGCATCGAAACCGATCGTGTTTCTTTTTTGAAAGCTTATCTTAAACGGTTAAACGGTTTTCTTGAACTATGGGAGCATCAGGGCTTTGTTGCCGTCAGGGACTTATGGCTGCAAAACGCCCGGGGGCTCGGAACCGAAATTACGGTGACGACGGAAAAAGAAGTAAAACGCGGCATTTTCAGGGGTGTTGACGACGACGGCTTGCTGCTGTTGGAGGAAGCCGGCCATCTGACGAAAATTTATGCCGGAGATGTATTTTATAAAGAGGAAAAGTAAAAATTTATGAGTGAAAACACCGAAACCCAGTTGGAATTGTTTGCCTTGCCGGAAATCAGCCGCCCCCGGGAAGCGGCGCCGATGCAAAAAGAATTTAAACCCGTTCCCGGTTTTGACCGGCCCGGTATCCATTTTGTCGCTCTCGGCGGTGCGGAAAAAGTCGGTATGAATATGTATGCCTATATTGTAGACAACCGCATTATTGTGGTCGACGCCGGTTACGATTTTCTGAATGACGATTTTCCCGGTATGGAATTGGGGCTTGCCGACGCTTCGTTTCTTGAAAATTATCGGGAAAACATAGAGGCCTTGTTCATTACCCATTCGCATGAAGATCATTTTGGTGCCATTGCCCATATCTGGCCCCGGCTGCAGTGCCCCGTTTATGCTACGGACTTTACGCTCGGCCATATCAAACCCCGGCTGAGGGAATATAATCTTGAGGGCGTTGTGCCGTTAAATTCGGTAAATGACAGCCCGGTGGTAAAATTGGACAGTTTTGACGTTGAATATGTGCCTGTTGTCCATTCATTGCCCGAAAACGCCGCATTGTTTATCAAAACCCGCTACGGCAATATTTTTCACGCAACCGATTGGCGCTTTGATAATTGCGGCATCGGGTTTATGAAGACGGACTATCCCCGTCTGGATGAAATCGGCAATCAGGGCGTTGAACTTTATGTCGGCGATTCAATTCATATGGCGCATGACCACGCGGAACCTTCGGAGAGTGAAATCCGCGAAAGCCTGATGCAGTTGGTGCCCAAGTTTAAAAACACTCTGGTGGCAACTTGTTTCGCTTCCAACATTGCCCGGATGGAAAGTTTGATTTTGGCGGCACACGCTGCCGGCCGCACCCCGGTAATTGCAGGAATGAGCCTGATAGAGAATATGCGCATTGCCAAGGAATGCGGTTTTCTGCCGGATTTGCCGCCGGTAGTCGAGGCCAAACAGGCTAAAGACATTCCGCTGGACAAGATGTTGTATATCTGTGCCGGTTCGCAGGGAAATTACCGCAGCGGCCTTACGCGTATCGTCAATGGCGAAAACAAGGATATCCGTTTAGGACAGGGGGATGCCATCATCTTTTCCTCACAGATTATTCCCGGCAATGAACAGAAAATAGAACGAATGCAGGAAAAGCTGCGGGATGCCGGTGTTGACGTTATTTCTTCTGAAGAATATCTGGTTCACACTTCCGGACACGGCTGCAAGGAAGACATCAAACGTATGCTGGAACTGGTGCGCCCTCGCGTTATGATTCCGGTTCATGGCGACAAGCGCGACATTCGCAAGCAAAAACGCTACGCTTTGGAACTGGGCGGAAGCGTTCGTCAGGTTGTTGTCGCCCGGGACGGTGATGTGGTCAATATCCTGAACGGCGCTGCCGAAATTATCGGCGAAGTTCCGACGGATGAACTCGGCGTTGACCGCAAACAGGTTATCAGTCTGAACTCTCAGGTCGTCAAAAACCGTAAACGCATAGCTTTTAACTGCAGTTTGTATATCAGTGTCGTCCTTGGCGAAAATTGGGAGGTTGAAGATTTGCAGATTTCTTCAATCGACATTCTGGATGAAAAGGATTTTGCCGCGCTCGCTTCGGAAATCAAGGCGGAAATGTTAAAGTCTATTCCTTCGGAAGTTGTAAAGCTCAATTATCGGGCACCGCAGATTAAAGAGTACATTCAGGCCAAAATCCGTAAAATGGTATACAAGGCGACAGACATCAAACCCGTGACTTTTATGCATTTTTACAAAAAAGGCCTGATTGATGTTTCCGTGTGCGGAGAAACGGATATCTGACAAACTGCTCGGCAATGCGTACACAAGACTGAACCTCAAGACTTTGTCATTGGGGGATTAGGTTTCGTGATAATGTCAGACGGCGCGTTATTTAAAGTTTTCGATTTTTAAGTTGCGCAAAGCCGCAACGGAAACGTTTGAAGTCCTTTTTTCAAAAGCTTCTTGGGTTTCGATTGTTTTTTCGCCTTTCTCGTTAACGGTTTCTCTCGGCTTGTTTTTGTCTTCCATAATTTTCTTCAAGCGGGAAAGGCGTTCTTCTTTCGTACTGCTTTTCTCAGCATCTATCGACCCGTGTTCAATATTATGCTGAAGGGCTTTTTCCATTGCGGATTGAAAAGAGATTTCCGCTTCGATGATTTTTTGCTGTTCTCCCGAATTTTGAGCCTGCAACAGCGCTTTTCTGGCAGCGGAGACTTCAGCGGCCATTTCGCGTTTTTCTCTCAGCAGTTTTATTTTCGGATTCACGTCTTCAAGCAGTTTCAAGTCCGGAGCATCTCGCAGCGGAATTCCTTCTACTGCCGCCGCCAGCACCATATTGGCGGCGAATTTGCGGTCTTCTGCATTGTTTAAGTCCAGCGGACCGATGCTCAGAGCTTTGTAGCCGGCTGCTCTGGCGCTTTTGGCAACCAAAACGAAATGTTTAAATTCTTCGCTGTCGACATCGACGCTGTTAGCGCCTGAAATGGTTACTTTGCCGTTTACGATATTGTTGTCCGCATTCTGTTGACTGTCATACAAATTATATTGTTTGGGCTCGGTTTCGTCAGCTTTGCAGATAATGTTATGTTTTTCGCAGCAGTTGCCCAGTTCAATAGCCAGTTTCTCGGCACGGGTAAGCTCGCGTTGGCTGATTGTAACCGGCTCGTTTTCTGTCGTTGTTTGATTGTCTTCCCGCATCGGCTGCGTGTCAATATGCTCATCGGAACCGGAACTTGTGTCGGCTGCCTCTTGCTGTTGGCGGTTCCCGTCGTGTTGTTCGGCAAAACGGGCAGCTTCTTCTTCCGTCATATTTTCAAAAACTATGTTTTCTGCTGGCGTTTCCGTTTCTGCCGCAGTCTGATTGTTTTCTTCCCATTCGGCGGAAGCTTGAGACTGCTGCATCAAGTTCAAAGCCGTTCGTCCGGCGGCAATTGCATTATGCTGGTCTGCCGTCAGCGAGTTTTTCGGTAGTCTTTCCAACATTTCGCAAATGTTGTTTATGCTGTTCAGCTCTTCCGGCGTTTTTGCATCGTTGACTTTGGCCAGACGTCCGAGACATTCGGCTAAAAGCTGATTGCGCTGAGTGTCATAGAGATTGTGATTCATCTCCGGAGGTTCAATTCCCGGAGCAGAGGACCATGCCCGGCCGAGGCCGAAATTGTTTCCCAGTTTCAGCAGGTCACTGTTGTCAATTTGATTAAGCCGAAAACCCGGGTGCTTCAACATTGCCGAAGCATGAGCACGTTTCAGGCCGTTAACGGCAAGCTCTTTTTCTTCGCGTTTCCAGTCGTCCCGTTGCATCAGGGCGTCAAGCTTATTGTCTAAACTTTCGGTAACATAAGATGTTATTATTCGATTGACTGTAATAACCTCTTCTGCCTGAGCAGGATGCGTTGTCTCGTTTGCCTTTGGCGTTTCTTGCTTTTCGGGGCTGTTCAACACTTCTTGCTTGAAAGCGCGGCGCTCATGTTTCTTTTCTGTTTTGGTTTGCAAATCTTGCACTTCTTCTTTCTTGGTACGTTCTTCCGCCCATGCTTTTGCCTGAGGAAGCAAGTCTTTCAAAATTGAAAAATCATATTTGATTTTGTTGGCTTTTGCATATTCCTGCACCAGCCTGATGTCCTCCAAACCGATTTCATCCTGAGGATTTTTCGCTTCTTCTTTCTTGGTGCTTTCTAATGTCGTGTCTTTCTGTTTCTTTTTCTGATTCCTTTTATCTTCAGTTTCTAAAGCGGCAATGTCGTGTTCCAGGCTTGTTACAATTCCTGTCAGCTGTTGGATTTCTTTTTTGGCTCCGCCGCTGTTTTTATGTATCTGTCTGGCAATCTTGACAATTTCTTTCAGAGCACTGATTTCTTCAACTCCGTAGCCGGAGGCCTTTTTGTCTTGCAAATAAACGCCAACCTTTTGAATGCCGTCATTCACCAGGCGCAGAGTTTCTTTGTCGGCATCTTCTTTGCTAAAATGAGGAACGTTCACGTTTTTATTGATGTCTTCAATAAAAGTGAAAATGTCAGAGGGTTGACATTCATTCAGGTCAACTTTGCCGATGTGCTTGAGGGTGTATTCTTTAACCGCCTTTTCATAGGCGAGAATACCTGCGGTAATGCTGAATGCTTCGCTGTCACCCCGCTCAAGCGCGGCCTGCTTGGCTTGGTTGCTCTTTTGTTCCGCTTTTTGTATCTTTTCTTCGTAACTGTAATTTTTCATTGCCAAACTCTGTCCGGATGTTCTCTCTAGCTAAAGTATAGCTTAAATGTCTCTTTTCTGCAATACAAATTTGGACAAAATTAAGGTTTTTGTTTGAGGTTTTTGATTCGCACCAGCAAATCATCGATTTTTAACCTGAGTTTGGCATCTTTGGCGTTAATTTTTGCTTGTTCGGCCTGTCGTTCGGCAATATCCTGTGCGCCGATGCGCAAAGAGTGCTCTGCCGCCGCATAATTTGCCGCAGCCTCGTTGCCGGCCATTCCGTATGCCCGCGACAGCAACAGCCAGCTGAATCCCAGCGGGCGGGAGATGTTGGCTTTGTTTAACAGATTGATTGCTTCCTGAATTTCATTTTGGTCGGGCGAGTCCTCCAGAATGGCCTGCGCCGTACTGATTTGGAGCAGCGCGGAAGTCGGCATCAGCGACAGAGCCTTGCGGTAGGCGGCGACAGCCGGTTTGATTTTGCCGGTTTCCAAATAAATTTGCCCTTTTAGTTCATAAAAATAGGGATTGTCCGGTTCGCTCTGGCTCAGTTTTTCCAAACCGCTCAAAGCCTGATTGAACTTTAGAGCTTTAAAATCAGCAATTGCCCGCGCATATTGTCCTGAAATGCTTTTGTCCGTTGCCGGATATTTTTTATAAGTGTCAGCCGGCGTGTTCAAATAAGCGTAGAGTTTGGCCTTTACCCGCTCAAATTCATTTTGCAGGGGATCCGCGGCCGTCAGCGGAAACCTTTTTGCCGCTTCTTCAAAAAAGCTTATTCTCTCCCTGGTTATCGGGTGGGTTCGAAAATAGGGGATTTCTTCAATGCCGCTCATTGTGTTGCGGGTAGAAATCCTTTTCATAAAAGTCAGCATTCCTGCCGGGCTTTGCCCTGTTTTGTTGAGCAGTTTCATTGCCGCTTCGTCGGCGGAGCGTTCCTCTTGCGTACGATAACGGCTGTAATGGGTGAGGGCGGAGCTCTGGGTGCCGAGCATAACGGCCATGGCTGCGTCTCCGCGGCCGCTGAGCGCGGCGGCGGTTCCTGCCAAAATTGCCGATGCCAGAGTAACTCCCTGAAGTTCCTGCTTCTTAAGTTTTTGACGCAAAATGTGGCCGCCTTCGATATGTCCGGTCTCGTGGGCGATAACGCCGGCCAGTTCGTTGGGGCTGTCTGCGGCAATAATTGTTCCTGTGTGTACAAACAACGCGTTGCCGTCAGCAACAAAGGCATTCAGTGTCGGATCGTCAACAATATAAATGTCATTGCGGTTAAAGCGTACTTTTGCTGCCGTAAACAACGGTCGGGCGATTTTTCCCAGCAGCTGCTCGGTTTCCTCGTCGGAGATTAAACTAATGCCTTGTGCGGCAGTCGGTTTTGCAGCCATAAACGCCGAAAAGGCTAATGACAGCATTATGCTGCCGATTAGCCTTCTCCAAGTTGTATGGCGGTTAGCGTCTAACCTTTGATAAGTTTTTTCCACCAAGTTGATTTTTCCTTCACCGGTTCCCCGTCATTTTGAGGCTCTGATTTAGAATTAATATCTTCATGGCTGTTATACAAGATAACGGCTTCCTGTTTCTCGTGCGGCGGGTTCTTTTCTCCGCTGTCGCCGTTATTGTTGTTCCGGCGGTCAAAACGGTTGCGCCCGCGTCTGCGGTTGTCTCTGCGTCTGCGGCCGCGGTAATTGCCTTCGCGGTTATTCTCTTCGCCTGAGGCTTCCTCGTTTTCCTCGTTCCGGGTTTCGTTGTCGTTGGCATTTTCTTCAACGGCGGTTTCCTGTTGGATTTCCGACTCGTTTTTCTCTTCTTCCGCCGGTTTGACACTCTTCGTCCGCTCAATCCTGTAGTCGGAAATGCATTTGATGCTGTCATCGGCGCTGATGATGACCGTCATTTTGTATTTCTGTTCCAATCCGAGAAGCATTTGGCGCTTTTGGTTCAGCAGATAAATCGCCGTTTCTGACGGAACATAAACGTTCAGGCGGGAAGAACGGTTTTTGATTCCTTCTTCTTCAATACCGCGCAAAACGTAAACGGCACCGGATTCAATGGTTCTGACCATACCCTTGCCCTGACAATGCGGACAAACCTGATAGTTGCTTTCAAAGAAAGAAGAGTGCATTCTCTGGCGCGACAGTTCAAGCAGGCCGAACATGCTCATTTTACCGACTTGAATTCTGGAGCGGTCTTTTTTCAGCGCTTCTTTCATTCGTTTTTCAACCGCATGGTTGTTGGCCGGCTCGTCCATATCGATAAAGTCGATAACCACCAACCCCGCCAGGTTTCTCATTCTCAGCTGACGGGCGATTTCGTCGCAAGCTTCCAGGTTGGTCTTCAAAGCTGTTTCTTCCAAATCTTTTTCCTTGGTTGCCCGGCCGGAGTTGACGTCGATGGAAACCAGAGCTTCCGTGGGGTTGATTACCAGATAGCCGCCGGATTCCAGCTGAGCGTTCGCCTCATGCAGCTTATCCAGCTGTCCTTCGACCTGAAAACGCTGAAACAACGGCATATCATTATTGCGGTAATGTTTGATTTTTTTCAGATTATGCGGCGACAGAATTCTGAAAAAGTCTTTTGCCAGCTTGTAGCCGTCGTCGCCGGCAACGATGATTTCCGAAATTTCTTTGGTGTAAATGTCGCGCAGAGCCCGCTTAATCAGATTGCCTTCTTCGTGAATAAGCGCCGGAGCCTTGGTCTTCAGCGAATCAAGCCGGATTTGGTTCCAGGTACGGATGAGGTAATTGTAATCGCGCACGATGTCCGCCTTGGTTTTTTCTTCGCCGGCCGTACGGACGATTATTGACATGTCCGCGGTCAAGGGAAGTTCCTTGACGATTCCTTTTAAACGGTTGCGGTCTGCGGCATTGGTAATTTTGCGGGAAACTCCGCCGCTTTTAATGCGGTTGGGCATCAAAACGCAATAGCGTCCTGCCAGAGACAGATAGGTTGTTAATGCGGCGCCTTTGTTTCCTCGTTCTTCTTTGACGACTTGCACCAGCAGAATCTGGCCTTCTTTAATAACGTCCTGAATCTTGCTGCGATGGAACAGCTTGCGTGCACGGATTAACTTGCGCTGCAACTCAAAATCCATTTCCAGTTCGTCGTCATCGTCGTCGTCAACGTCGTCGTCTTCCATAGCGTTAAAAGATGTCTGTTTTTCGTCGATTTCTTCGCTGATGGATTCTTCGGTGGTTCCGATGCTTTCGCTCATGACTTTTAACGGTTCACCCGAAACCGCTTCTGCTGTTTCTTTGGCGTCGGGAGCATCGGTTTTTTCGGCATTCTCTTCCTGAGCATGCTCTTTACGATATTTCTTTTTGAGCAGTCTCTTTTTTGTGGGATGTCTTTTGTTTGTTGCTTCGGATGCTTCTTCAGTCGTTTCAGCCGTCGTTTCCGTTTCAGCTTGGTCGTCGGCCTGAGAGGGAACTTCCTCCGCCTTTGCTTCGGCATTTTTGGCGGTTGTTGATTTTCTGCGGCCGCGTCTGGATTCTTTTTTATTTTCCTGTTCAACGCTTTCGCCCGCGGAAACCATTTCGTTTTCCTGAGCGGCTGCCGTTTCCTCCGTTTCCGTCACGGCGGCTGCTTCTTCCGCAGCTTTGGCTTCGGCTTCAAGACGCAGCTTTTCCTCACGGGCCTTCAAAGCCTGTTCCCTGGCGGCTGCTTTCTCCTGGCGGATTCTTTCACGTTCGGCTTCACGTTCTTTCAAAGCCTGTTTTTTGTTTTCGATAATCTCGTCGACTTCCTTGTCAACTGCGTCTAACTCTTCCTTTGAAAGATTGTAATAGTCGGGATGGATTTCTCCGAAGGCCATAAAGCCGTGCTTGTTTCCGCCGTAGTCGATGAAACAGGCCTGCAGGGAGGGTTCAACCCGCATAACTTTGCCTAAATATATGTTTCCCTTGATTTGGCGGCGATGGCAGGTTTCAAATTCCACGTCTTCCAGTTTGTTACCGTTAATCACCACAACCCGGGTTTCTTCGGGCTGGGTGTCGTCAATCAGCATTCTTTTTATCATTAATTATATCTCCGCGCCGTACCGGCTTTTTTGCAAGCCTGCACAACCAAAAAAATTTATACCGCGCCGGAGGGATGTTTAAAGATGTGGCATTAAGTTAAAAGCGATTCGCTGTCTAAAACAATGTAAATTGCCGCGGCTCAAGCCGCCGCTGAACTTTTTTAACCTCTTTAATTCCGCAAAGCCTCTATTTTTTTGCTTACGTATCGTTCTAAATAAGGCTCCACGCATAAAACCCGTCCGGCAAAATCTTGTTGCCTAAGTCATTGTATAATGCACATTTTTCGTTATGATAAAACGGCGGTATCAAATTTTGGCCTTGCAATTTTCTTTTTCATTCCTTAAAAAGGCCTCATCCGATACAAAAACTTATACAATTCAAAACCAGAATATACATTTTGTTTTAAAACACAACAACAAAATATCACTTGCTGGGATTTTTGCTCATTTTAAGGGATTGGTAATAAGTCTTTTGTATAATCGCAACTATAGTCTAATGGATAAAAAGGTGAAATGTTGTCGTTTATGCCGCAGATTTTATATGTCTTAAAGTCAAAGCTGCTGCCGGTTTTCGTCGGTATGGCGCTTTGTCTTTCTGCGTTTTCTCCGGCAGCCGCGGCGGAGATTTCCTCTCTGCGCATCGGGCAGGGCATCGGCAACATCCGCGTCGTTTTTGATGCGGATTCCAAATTCGATTACAAAGTCTTTTTGCTTACCGAGCCGCGCCGCTTGGTGATAGACACCCAGAATGTCAGCGTTAATCCCAAGATAGAAAAGGTCGTTGAACCGAACAGCTTTATCACCCAGGCCCGCTTGGGCACTGCCGGTGTTGACGGTGTGCGCATCGTGCTGGATTTGCAAAAGCCAGCCGTGGTGAAAAAAGTTTTTATGCTGCCGCCGCAAAGCAATTTCAGCTGGCGTTTTGTCGTTGATTTGGAAGTGGCTTCCGAGCGGGAGTTCCGCTCCAAGGTTGGCAATGATCACGCGCTGAGCAATGACAGCTACAGCAGTGCCAAGACGGTTATTGCCGGCAAAACCTCATCATCGTCCAAAGCTTCGGCCTCAACCAAAAAGAACAAGTCGAAAAAAATCATCGTCCTCGATGCCGGGCATGGCGGCGTTGATCCCGGAGCAATCGGTGTCTCCGGCGTATATGAAAAAAACATAACTTTGGCCATGGCCCGCGAACTCAAGGAACATTTGGAAGACAAATACGGTTATAAGGTTTATATGACCCGTAACCGCGACATTTTTATTCCTCTGCGCGATCGTGTCAAAATCGCCCGGCGTTATGAAGCGGACCTTTTCCTCTCCATCCATGCCGACAGTGCCGCCAACAAACGGGCCAGCGGTTTGTCCGTATACACCCTGTCTGAAAAGGCGTCGGATAAAGAGGCGGCGGCGTTGGCCGAAAAGGAAAACAAGGCGGATATTGTCGCCGGATTGAATTTTGCCGAACATTCCAAAGAGGTCTCCGATATCCTGCTCAACCTGGCTCAGCGCGAAACGTTGAATCGTTCGTCCGAGTTTGCTACCTTTATGGTAAAGGAAATGCGCAAATCGACCCATACTTTGGACAACACTCACCGCTTTGCCGGATTTGCCGTTTTGAAGGCGCCGGACATTCCTTCCGTTTTGATGGAGTTGGGGTATCTCTCCAACCGTACCGAGGAAAAACAGCTGCAACAGAAATCATATCGTAAGAAACTTGCTGAATCTGCCGGACGCGCAATTGACAAGTATTTTGAAAATATGAAACATGCCTCGGTATTTTAGGGTTTGACTCTCCGTAATTTTTTCTATAAAAGTTTTCTTGTGGAAAATTGCGCAATTATCGGCTGAAGTGAGAAAATTGCTTTGGCTTTTAAAATTTTTTGTACTAAATTGCATACAAACTTTTTTAATTTTTTTATAACGGGTTAATGATGTTCAAAACGCTTTCTTCTCTGCTCAGCACGTTTTTCTTTTTTGCGGTCATTGGTCTGGTGCTCATTCTGACGTCTTTCTGGAAGATTTCTCAGGAGCTTCCGGACTTTCGGCAGCTTGCCAAATATGAACCGGCGGTGACGACCCGTCTTTATGCCGGTGACGGACAGCTGATGATGGAATACGCCACCGAAAAACGCCTGTTTGTGCCGGAAGAAAAGATTCCGACTATTGTGAAAGAAGCTTTCATCGCCGCCGAAGACAAAAATTTTTACCATCATTCGGGAATTGACTTTTTCGGCATTGCCCGTGCCGTTATCGGTAATCTAAAAAACATCGGTACCGGCCGCCGTCCTGCCGGTGCGTCGACCATTACCCAGCAGGTGGCAAAAAACTTTTTGCTTTCTTCCGAGTTGTCGTATGTCCGCAAGCTCAAAGAAGCCATTTTGGCCACGCGTATCGAACAGGCCTTTACCAAACAGCATATCCTGGAACTGTATTTGAACGAGATTTATCTCGGCAACCGTTCATATGGCGTTGCCGCCGCAGCACTGAATTATTTTGGCAAGTCGCTTGATGAACTGTCGCTGGAAGAAGTCGCATATCTGGCCGCATTGCCCAAAGGACCCAACAATTATAATCCTTCCCGCCATTATGATGCGGCAATTGCCCGTCGCAATTGGGTGCTTGACCGTATGGCCGAAGAGGGATACGTTACCGTTGATGACGCCGAAGCCGCCAAGCTTAAACCGTTGGTGACCATTCAGCGGCGCGGGGAGTTTGTCGATGATGCCGAATATTTCAGCGAAGAAGTCCGCCGCCAGGTCAAAAACAAATTTGGCGAAGATGCCTTGTATGAAGGCGGGCTGCTGATTCGTACCACGCTTAACCCAAAATTGCAAAAGATTGCGTCCAAAGCCTTTCGCGAAGAGATAAAAAACTATGACCGCCGCCACGGCTGGCGCGGACCGCTTGCCAACATTCCGTTGGATGCCGACTATAAAAAAAGTCTGGCTGAGGTAGAGCTGCCCGCCGGTAAAGATGACAGCTGGAGCAAAGCCGTCGTCCTTTCCGTTTCGGTAGACAAGGCGGAAATTGAAACTGCCGACGGCGACCGCGGCGTCATCCCGCTGTATGTTCTCAGCTGGGCGCGTAAAAACCTGAAAAATCAGGGTATCGGCAATGCGCCGCAGCAGGTTTCGGATGTCCTGGCCAAAGGGGATGTCGTTTTGGTGGAAAAAATTTCTCCGGCAACGATTGCTTCCAAAAATCTGCCCGAAAATTCCTATAATCTCCGTCAGGTTCCCAATGTTGAGGGCGGTTTGATAGCGCTTGACCCTCACACCGGAAAAGTGCTTGCCATGGTTGGCGGCTATTCTTTCCGCAAATCGCAGTTTAACCGGGCTACGCAGGCATTCCGCCAAACCGGTTCCGCGTTTAAGCCGGTTGTATATCTGGCAGCGCTTGATAACGGCTATTCGCCGACCGATTTGATTTTGGATGCGCCTTTCGTCTTAGACCAGGGGCCCGGAAAACCGAAATGGAAGCCGGTAAACTATTCCAAACGCTTTTACGGCTTGATGACGTTGCGCCAGGGTATTGAGAAGTCGCGTAACCTGATGACGGTTCGTCTGGCTCAGGATGTCGGAATGAAAAAGGTTGCCGAGTATGCCAAAAAAATGGGCGTAAACGATAACTTGCCGCCGCTGCTTTCAATGGCGCTCGGAGCCGGCGAAACCCGCCTGATTAATATGGCTTCTGCATATGGCATTATGGTTAACGGCGGTAAAAAGGCTTCACCGTATTTTATTGAGCGTATTCAGGACCGCAACGGCAAAACGATTTATAAACATGACGAACGCGAGTGCGAAGAGTGTGTTCAGGATAGTTGGAAAAACCAGCCGATACCTGAGCTTAATGATAATCGCGAACAAATTGTCGATCCCTTGAGCGCATACCAGATGGTCAGCATTCTCGAGGGCGTTGCCCAGCGGGGAACGGCGGCTCGTTTGCGCCAGTTGGGCAAACATTTGGCCGGCAAAACCGGTACCACCAATAAAAATCAGGATGCCTGGTTTGTCGGATTTTCACCGGATTTGGTGGTTGCCGTTTACGTCGGGTTTGACGAACCCCGGACCTTGGGCCGATATGAGACCGGAGCCGGTTCGGCGTTGCCGATATTTAATAACTTTATGCGGGAGGCTTTGGCCAATCAGCCCGACATTCCGTTCCGTATTCCTGCCGGCATCAAGCTGGTGCGAGTCAATTATGAAAACGGCAAGCCGGCTCAGCCGACGGATAAGTCCGTAATTCTCGAGGCTCTGAAACCGGAATTTAACTTTAATTCGTCTGAACAGCGCATCATCGGTACCCCGGCGGCCAATGAAAATGCGGGCGCTTCCGAAGCGGATATCTTCGTAAATGATTATGATGACAATGTTCAGTTGGGAACCCAGTATTAATTCAAGGATAAAATTATATGCGTGCCGAAATTTATGAGTTGGTTGAAACAATCAAGCAGTCGCTGGAGCTGCTGAGGAGGTCTCTTTGACTATGACAATGCTGTTCTTCGCCTTGATGAGCTGAATACGCTGACGGCTGACGCTTCTTTGTGGAACAATCCGACACAGGCGCAAAAGCTGATGAGCGAAAAAAACAATCTGGAATTTAATCTGGATAATTTCAAACGGATGCAGTCGGCACTAAATGATTTGGCCGATTTGGCAGAACTGGCCGAGGCCGAAAATGACGAAGCGGTCATCGGCGATGTTCTGGAACAGTTGTCGTCGCTTCAGGCAGAGGTTAAGCATGGTGAACTGGAAGCTTTGCTTTCCGGCGAAGTAGATGCCAATGATGCCTATCTGGAAGTCCACTCCGGCAGCGGCGGAACCGAGGCTCAGGACTGGGCGGAGATGCTGCTGAGAATGTATACTCGCTGGGCCGAAGCGCATAAATATAAGGTCGAATATGTTGAAGAAACCGAAGGAGACGTCGCCGGGTTGAAATCCGCAACCGTAAAAGTCTGCGGACATAATGCTTACGGATGGCTGAAACTTGAGAGCGGCGTACACCGTCTGGTGCGCATTTCGCCGTTTGACAGCAATGCCCGTCGTCATACCAGTTTTGCCTCGGTGGGCGTTTATCCGGTAATCGATGATGAAATCACCGTCGAGATTAATGAGTCAGACTGCCGGGTGGATACCTATCGTGCGTCCGGAGCCGGAGGACAGCATATTAACAAGACTGATTCCGCCGTTCGTATCACCCATATTCCCACCGGCATCGTTGTGCAGTGCCAAAATCAGCGCTCTCAGTTCCAAAACCGCGAAGCTGCTTGGAAAATGCTGAAAGCGCGGTTATATGAATTAGAGCTTAAAAAGCGGGAAGACGCCGCCGAAGCGGAACGGGAAGCTCAGAGCGACATCGGTTGGGGGCATCAGATTCGTTCTTATGTTTTGCAGCCCTATAAGATGGTTAAGGATTTGCGCACCCAGGTTGAAACCTCCGATTGCAAAGCAGTCCTTGACGGAGATATCGATTTGTTTTTGGCCGCGTCATTGGCTGACAAGGTAGGTAATAATGTCTAAGGTTAGAAATTGTCTCAAACGCAGCGCGATTGCCATGGCAGTCATTTATGTTGCTTTTTGCGCGGCGGTTTATTTTCGTCCGCAGCTGTTTTTCTATAATCCCGTACACCGGAATTCAAACTTGGAGGTTGCCCGCAAAAACGGTTATCCGGCGGAGCAGGTCGAATATGCCGCGGCAGACGGAACCAAGCTTCTGGCCTGGTATACCAAGCCGCATACCGGTCGTCCGGTTATTGTGTTTATGCACGGAAATTCTTATAATATCGAAAAGTTTTATCACAAGATGATTCCCCTCATGGAAGCCGGTTATGGCACTTTTATGCCGGAATACCGCGGATTTGGAAATGTTCCGGGCGTTATCACTCAGCAAAATCTCGGTACGGACGCGTTGGCCGCTGTCAAATATCTGCACAGTCTCGGTTATCAAAACCGCGACATTGTCATTTACGGAATGTCTCTGGGGTCTTATATGGCAACGAATACCGTTTACGCCTTGGGGCGGGAAGAGCCGTTTGCCGCGCTGATTCTGGAAGTTCCTTTCGATAGCCTTTACAATGTGGTCAAGATGATTGTTCCGGTGCCGCTGCCGTTTGATTTGATTGTACGGGACCGCTATGACAATTTGGACAAGATTGCCGACGTGCGCACGCCTTTGCTGATTATGGGCGGCAGCGAGGATACGCTGGTACCGGTTGTGCTGGCTCAGAATCTTTATAAACATGCGGCCGAACCCAAAAAAATGATTATATATGAAGGCGCCGGCCACAACGATTTATATAATTACCGCAATTACAAGGATATTTTGAATTGGCTTAAGGATAATGAAAAAGCTCGACGTTAAGGCTTATAAGCTGCATAAGCTGGCCGACTATATCGGCGTAATTTTCCTGGTAATGCTGCTGCTTTTTATCTGGCAGCTTTACCGGGGGCCGATTGCCATGCCTTTTCTTAAGCCTTATATTATCAAAGCGCTGAATCACGATGACACCGAATATCAGGTGACGCTGGATTCGGTTAACCTGGAGTTGGTTCGTTCAATCAAGCCTTTGCGGATTATTGCGACAAACGTTGTCTACCGCAAAACGGATGATGAAATTATTATCAATGCCCCCAAGACGTCTGTCTCTTTCAGCATCAAAGCGCTGCTTCGGGGCGTCATTGCCCCCAGCTCGATTGAGGTTATCAAGCCGACGGTATACATTTTCAACAACTACGGCGTCGAGAAAGACCAACAGGATCAGATTAATCAGAAAAAGCTGGAATATTATTTTGAGGGAATGCAGGATTTTCTGGAACGCTTTAATTCTGAAGACAAATCATACCCGGAAAGCTACATCAATGATATTGACATCAAAGGGGCGGAAGTGGAACTTCACGAAGTCGACTTGGGGCGGAAGTGGGTTCTCTCTGACGTTAACTATCGTTTTGACCGCAATCTTACCAGCCTCGAGACGGAAGTTAGCGCTCTGCTTAAATTTAATGACGTTCCCTCTTCAATAGGGGTGGAGGCCGTATATCGGCCGCTTTCCAACAAGGTGGCGCTGCAATTTTATTTTTCGGATTTGGTTCCCTCTGAGCTGATGAATATTCTGGATGCCCAAAACCGGCGCACCGCATCGTTGAAAGTGGATATGCCGCTGAACGGAAAGCTGAATGTTTTGATTAATGTTGATGAGGTGATTAAAAACAAGGCAAATTTAATAAAAGGGCTTGATGCGGCTATAGAAAAAATCCGCTTTGAGCTTGAAGGCGGAAAAGGGCACATTGATTTTGACGGAACCGGCCGACAGAATTACAATCTTTCGTCCCTGTTGCTCAGCGGTGAAATTTCAGGCGGCCTGGATAAGATTAACGTTAAAGACGCAACTTTGGACATTGACGGTCAGAAAGCGGTTCTGGATGTGGAAGCCAGCGGTTTTAACCATTATTTCCTGAAGTCTTCTCCCGATGATTTGAAAGTTGCGCTCAAAGTCGGCGTAGCTTCTGTCAAAATCGACGACCTCTATCACTACTGGCCCGAATATATCGCGACCAAAGCTTGGAAATGGTGCCGGGAAAGCCTGCTCGGCGGTCGGATTGCCGATGCTGATTTTACTTTTAATTTTGCTTATGATAAAAAATCCAAAAAATTTGCCTTTAAAGATTTGAGCGGCAGCGCAAAGGTAGAAGACGGCACCTTGGATTATCTCACCGGAATGCCGAAAATCACGGGAATTTACGGAAAAGCCGATTTTTATAACGACAGCATCAAACTGACTTTGGACAAGGGCGTTTCCGACGATGTGATTTTAACCAACGGTTTTGTTGATTTATATGAGCTTGACAAGGAAGACAACTTTGCAAAGGTCAGCCTGCTGGCCGTAGGTTCAGTCAGCGATGTCCTCAAGCTGATAGACCACCAGCCGCTCGGCTATGCTTCTGATATGGGAATTGAGCCGGACAGCATTAAGGGGAGCGCGACCACTTCTTTGGATTTGGCTTTTGAACTCAAGGAAAACCTTGAACCGGATGAAGTAACCGTCAATGTTAAATCCGAACTTCAGGATGTTGTCCTGCCCGGAATTATTGCAGACAAATCAGTCGAAGCGAAAAAGCTTAATTTGGAAGTTACCAATCAGGGGCTGCTTATTACCGGTGTAACCAACTTTGAGGGAATTCCGGTTAATCTGCTCTGGAATGAAAATTTTGCCAATAAGAATTACAAAAGCCGTTATCAGTTGAGTTTTAATTTTGATGCCAACCTCAAGTCCAAACTGGGAATTGATTTTGCGGCTCTGAGCGCGCCCTATATTCAGGGCTCCATTCCTACCGAGGCGATTATTACGGCTTACGACGGCGGACGGACCACGATTGACGTCCGCGGCAATCTCCGCAGTTCCAACATTGACTACGCTTTCCTCGGATTTAAGAAAGTTTCGGGAACCCCCGCTTCGGCAACGGCGCTCATCGAGGTTGATAAAGACCGCCAGATAAAAATTCCTAATTTCAGCCTCTCCAAACCGGATTTCAAACTCAGCGGAAAAGTTGATTTCTATCCCGGAAATGAAGTAAAGCTGGTCGATATTGCCAACATTAAAGGGCCTAAAACCTTTGCCCGGGCAAAAATAGAGTTTATCACCAAGCCGGAAGAAAAAGTTAAAGTTACCGTTTCCGGCGACAGCTACAACCTGTCGGATTTCTTTGCCAAAGATGAACAGGAGGTACAAGCCTCCAAAGAACGCCGTAAAAAACTCAAACGTTCGGCGCCGGTCGAAGACGATAATGACACTCTGGAAGACGTAACGACGACGGATATCAATATCGCCGTAAACAGCCTGTGGACCAACAATGACGTCGCCATTCGCAATTTTGCCGGTTCGGCCAAATTGGTTCACGGTATCGGCCTTCAGGAAATGCATTTGATAGGGAACTTCAATTCCAGCCGAAAGAAAGCTCGTCCGGCGCATCTCAAGCTTGATTATATTCCCCGTCCGGACAAAGAATATTTGTTAAGCATCGAAAGCAATGATGCCGGCTCAACCATGAAGTTTTTGCGCTTATATGACTATATGCGCGGCGGAACGCTGAGTATTAATGCCAAACGGGGAGCCGATAAACGCTTCGTCGGGCATGCGAAAATCCGTGACTTTAACATCTACAATACGCCGGTTTTGGCCAAGCTTTTGACGGTTGCGTCGTTTACCGGCATGGTTAATCTGCTGACCGGCGAGGGATTGGCTTTTTCTCATTTCGACGCGCCGTTTGAATATTACAGAAAAGTGCTGCGGGTTAATGATGCCAAGGCTTTCGGCAACGTTGTGGGAATTACTGGTTCAGGCAACTACTATGCCCGTTATCAGGAGTTTGATATCAAAGGGTTGATTGCCCCGGCATACGGCCTCAACACTTTCATCGGCAGCCTGCCGATTGTGGGCAGCTTGTTAAGCGGCAAGGACGGCACCGTATTTGCCGCCAATTATAAAATTACCGGAGATATAGACGATCCGGTCATCAACATCAATCCGTTATCGGCGTTGAGCCCGAACTCATTGAAAGAATTGATGTCTTCGATTTTCGGGAGCAAAAATGAATAAGCCGCTGCCGCTTAAAATAGGATTGGATTTTCACGGTGTCATCAATGACAATCCCGTGTATTTTTCGCGCTTTACCGCAGAAGCTGTCCGCCGCGGGTATGAAGTGCATATCATTACCGGCGGTCCCAGTCACAAGGTGAAGGAACTTCTTGATAAGTGGAATATCTGCTATACTGCGGTGTTTGCCATTTTGGACTATTATGATGCCCAGGGCGAAGTAGAATATTTTGAAAACGGCGAGTTCAAGGTCTCGGAAAAATTGTGGGACAGCGCCAAAGCCGAGTATTGTCAGCTGATGGGAATCAATATGCATATTGACGACAGCACCAAATACATCAAATGGTTTACAACGCCTTATTGCCATTATGATGAAAAGCGGAAAAACTGCGAAACTGAAAATATGCTGAACATAGATTTCAAACAGCCGCCGGAAAAAGCTCTCAATCAAATTGAAAAAATAGTAACCTCTTTGCAATACTATTAAAAAACCCCCGGAACGTAAAGTCCGGGGTTTAGCCTCAGTTTAGCAATTGGTTCCGTACATGTCGCAATCCGACAAATACTCTATCTCACATTCCGAACCATTCCAAAATGATGTGTAATTCCAACCGGCACAATCACATCCGCAACGTTGATATAAACCATCACAACTTGTGCCGCTGCCAAATTCGCAGTTTCCTGAACAGCTAAATCGGTAGGAACTGCTACACTGAGCTTTGCAGTTAGTATAACAGGTTAATCCGGCATAAGACACGGCGGTTCCGGTTTGACCGCTTGGGCATGACGATGCATAACCGCCGTCAGAGCAGGTCTTGGCACGGCAGGAGTAGCAAGTGCCGGAAGCAGCGCCACAAGAGCAAACCTTAGAAGTTGTCCCAGTTTGGGTCTGAGAGGATGAACAGCTGGATGCCTGGTACCCGCTGGGACAGCTGTAGCTGTGGGTGTGCGCCGGGGCTTTGTAACAGGTTCCTGAAGCAGCACCGCAAGAACAGGTCTTGGACGCGGTCTGAGCCGAACTTCCCCAGGAATTGCTCGCCGAGTATCCGCTGGGACAAGAGTAAGAATGGGTATGCCCTTTACAACACAGTCTGGTCCCGCCGCAGCCGTCGGAACAGGATTCCGTCCCATAGGTGCAGCCGGTCTCGTTTGCCGACGGAGTACAAGATTTGCAAGACGAACAGCATTGACTGCTGCTATAAATTCTTCTTTTCCGACCTCTTGAGCCAATAATTTACTAACGACTGAAAAATGCTTTTTCGATAACATTTCACGACGTGGAAAATTCAAGGTAAAAATAGGGTCTGTATCTATCCGTTCCCAATCGATCAGTTCTTCCACGACATAGTTATTCGTCTTAAACGGTAACACCCTTCCAACCACCTCAATTGCCTGTAATTCTTCCTTATTCAAACGGGTTATTTGACGAATATTCCGATAATTTGTCAGACCATAAGCCTGATAAGTTCGTTCCATTCTACTTCCTTTAAAATAAATATTATACAATCGACCAGTACTCCACCCAGGGAGTGAGAATAATGTACCTCTAACCAGAAAAGTAACAGAGCCACAAGCTTTCTGCTGAATATCGATAAAGTCCGAACGTTCTTCGCGATGAGCAATCCCCATCCGAAACAGACACCCCGCAGTAATCAGTAAATGCTATTTTATCAAGTTTATAAAATTACGACATTTTTTTCAAATTTCCAAATGGTCTCCCTTGTCGTTCTTTTTCTTTTCCACTCAAAAGGGGTGCCGGCTTCCCGAACACCCCTCTATCAGAACAACATAAATACAATTTTATTTCACAATCTGCATATAAACAGGATCTCCTTTGTAAGGATAGAAAGAAATATCGGTAGCAGCCCAATTTTTCAGGTCCGGTTGCATCTGGATCGCCTTTTGCAAAGAGACTGCCATTTCTTTGGTATCTTTTATCCTGGCAGCAGCTACAGCCTGCATATAATAATCCATCGCCCCACTTTGTATGAACGTATTTCGGATTGGATGGATCATCTTCTATCTTTTCCCTGAGTCTTCTTATATGTACATCTACCGTCCTTGCATCTCCCGGATATTCATATCCCCATACGATATTAAGGAGATTGTCTCTTCCGTATACCTTATTGGGATTCATCACAAGCAGCTCAAGAACGTCAAATTCTTTTGCGGTAAGATTAACTTCCCTGTCTCCGATAAAAAGCCTTCTTCCATCCCTGTCAATCCTTAAATCTCCCGCAATAATCACCCTGTCGCTCTGTTCTTTCTTAAGATTAAAAGAATTGCGCCTCATTATAGCTTTCATTCTGGCTTTGACTTCAAGAATATTAAAAGGCTTAGTTATATAATCATCAGCGCCATACTCAAGTCCCATTATTTTGTCCATATCTTCGCCCTTGGCTGTTATCATTATAATCGGAACATTGGAAAATTCCCTAATCTGCCGGCAGACAGATAAACCATCTATCTTTGGCAGCATCAAATCAAGCAGTATAATGTCAAACTCCTGGCTTTTAGCTAACTCAAGAGCCTCTTCACCATCATATGCACAGCTTACTTCTGCATCATCCTGCTCCAGACTGAATTTTATTCCTTTAACTATTGCTTTTTCATCATCAACCACAAGTACCCTGCTCATGTACATTACCTCATCATACACAAATTTTTTCTTTAATTTTATTAAATGCGGCTTCTTTGATACCGCTTATGTTCATTATATCTTCTATCTTCTTAAATCCGCCATTATCATTACGGTATGCTATTATGGCATTTGCCTTTGATTCTCCTATCCCCGGAAGAGTCAGAAGCTCATTAACGCCTGCGGTATTAATATTAATCAATGACGATTTTGAATTCTCCGAATAATCGGCATAAGTCTCACCTATTAACGGTACATAAATCTTCTGCCCGTCTGTTACCTTTTCTGCCTGATTCAATGAATTAATGTCCGCATCGGCTGTGATACCTCCTGCTTTCTTAATTGCGTCACATATCCTGCTGCCCTCATCAAGGTAAATAACCCCCGGAGTATTGACAGCACCGCATACATATACACATAAAGATACTAAGGAAGTCTCACTTTTGCTTTCTTCATGCGAAAAAACAAATTCTGACGTTGTACTATAGCTTTCCATAACTTTACTGCCATCTGACGATCTGGAATACAAAACCGCAGATATAGCAACAAATCCGGCTATGGCTGCCGGAAAGATAAATTTAATTTTCTTCATATACGCTCCTTGTTTCCAAGGCCCATATTATCCTTCTTTATTTTACAGTCTTTGCAAAAATAATACAACTATTTTATATTTTTTTCTCCACACATAAAAAAAATAATTACTCCGGCTATGGCTATGACTGCTCCTATAACTTTTCCCCAGTAAAACTTAGCTTTATCCGTTCCAAGTAATCCCATAAGCTCAATGACATATGCGGATACAATCTGCATTATTACAATTAACATGACTGATTTGGCAGGTCCAAGTCTTTTCATGCTTTCAATAACGGTTATTGTAATAAATGCACCTATAACTCCACCTAAAAGCATATACTTCGGACTTACCTTTGCAAGAGAACTTATACTTTCCCTTCCGGTAATAAACCATGCAATAATACATACAATTAAAGCACTAAACTGGACAAAACCCGCTGATACCCACAGACCGGTCTGTTTTGTCACTCCTGTATTAATTACACCCTGCACACTCATAAGCAGTCCTGATATTAAAGCAATAATTACTCCCCACATAAAAAAACCTCCCATAACTGGTAATATATATTATACCTGTCTGGGAAGGTTTTATTCTTATTTCAGCTGTTTTTTCATATATGCATCTACCGATTGTAGCTCCGTCTTAATATCCTCTCCGTTAAGAATATTATGAAGTGCAATTTCAATCAAAGGATATACCTGTTCACCATACTGAAGCTTATTCTTGGATGTTGACTTAATGTATGAATTGTAGATTCCCGAATATTCTTTATTGATTACGGCATTTTTATTGGCAGGGAACATTCCGGCTGCTTCATTTAATTTATCCGACATTGTCTCCGCAGCAAATTTCGCAAATGCTTCTCCGAGAGAAGATACTTTTGAATATGGATTAACGGCTATTGCTGTTGTAATTGATAACGGCGATGTTACCAGACTGTCATCAAAATCCGGGAACTCTTTATACCTGAATTCCAGTCCGGATGCTTTAATCTCCTGAAACGAATCGGTTGATACTATCGAAAAGATAGAATTACCGCCGACAGCCTTTTTGACAACATTTCCGTATTCCTGCGCCTTATCAATAGAAAAATAATCCACAAGTTCAAGATATTTTCCCGTTGCAGATACGGAATTATCATTACATACCGTAAATTCTCCCGAATCACTTCCATACACGCCGCCTATGTTGATATAGCCTCCTATATAGCCGTAATTCATAAATAAATCAGTAAGATTACAGTTAAATATCTTCTCGACTACAGCCATCTGGTCATTCGTTAATTCTTTTTCTTCCGAATATTTCTTTATTTTTTCAAAGGTGAAATCCTCATCATTTTCTACATATGAAGAATTATACACGAGAAAAGTTGTCCTGTAGCTTAAAGGATATGCAACAAGAATTCCGTTATAACTGCAGGCATCAAGTGCAACTTTATCATATACCCTGTTTACGAATTCTTCATTCGTTACTTTCGACGCAAGTCCGGCAAGATATGCCGTTGATAAATCACTGTTGCTTACAAGATATACGTCCGGAACATTTTCCGTTGTACTGTCGTTATTAATATTAACAATGTAATTTTCTGAAGAAACACAGTCAAGTACAACGCTGACTCCCTGATTGTTCTTCTCAAATTCAGTTTTGCAGATTTCAAGATAAGGTGTGTAGCTCTCGTTAGCATACCTTACATGCAATATTTCCCCACCGGCTTTATCTGAAGACTCCACGGCAGATTCGCCTACGGTCCCATCTGTTTCACCGCTGCCCGTCTCGTATTTTATCCTGCATCCGCTAAAAACAAAAGTGCACGCTAATGCCATAACACCAAGTTTTAAAAATTTATTCATTCTATTGCCCATTCCTTGAGTATATTGATCATATCATCAACATCCTTCATGGTAGCAATAAGAGGTGGCAGGAATCTGATTACATTAGGTCCTGCTGAAAATACAATTAAGCCTGCATCAAGGAGTTTCTGAATAATACCTGAAACAGGATGATCATATTCAAGTCCCTGCATAAATCCAATTCCACGGTGGTCTGTGATTGAAGGGCACATAACTTTTATTTCATCCAGTCTCTTATATAAGTATGCACCAACTTCTACTACATTTTCAAGTAAATTATTTTTTTTGAACAAATTAAATACAGCAAGTGACGCTGCACATGCAAGAGGATTGCCACCGTAAGTTGTTCCGTGGTCTCCGGCACATAAAACATCACATACTTTACTGCCTGCTGCAAAAGCACCTATAGGCACTCCACAGCCTAAAGCCTTGGCACTTGTGACTATATCAGGCAGAATTCCGAAACGCTGATATGCAAACATATATCCGCTTCTTCCCATTCCGCACTGGATTTCATCGGCAATCATAAGAATATTATTTTCATCGCAAAGTGTTCTTACGCCTTTCACAAATTCCTCTGTGGCAGGTGTTACACCGCCTTCTCCCTGGATTGTCTCCATAATAACTGCACAGGTTCTATCAGAAATAAGTGCTTTAACGCTTTCAAGATTATTATAATCAGCAAACTTTACTCCCGGGAGCAGTGGTTCAAAACTTTCCCTGTAATGTTCGTTGCCTGTTACTGAAACAGCACCTATTGTCCTGCCATGGAAACTTTTATTCATGGCAATAATTTCATAGCAGTTATCACCCTTTGTCATTTTTCCGTATTTTTTTGCAAGTTTAAGTGCACCTTCAACAGCTTCAGCTCCGCTGTTGGTATAAAAAACCTTCGTCATTCCCGATGCTTTTACAAATTTTTCACTGGCAAGTGCAGATGGCTCATTATAAAAATAATTTGATGTATGGATAAGCTTGTCCACCTGTGCTTTTACCGCATCATTATATTCTTTATTGCCATATCCCAATGCAAAAACGCCTATTCCCGAACCGAAATCAAGGTATTTTCTGCCTTCTGCATCATAAAGGTACATTCCCTCACCTTTATCAAGGGCTATCTGGTATCTGTTGTAGGTATGTATTATATTATTTTCTACTTTATCTATTATATTACTTGTCTTTGTCACTGAAACGTTCTCCTCCTTTACTAAGAATGGCAGTACCGATACCATTATTGGTAAATATTTCAAGAAGCAGACAGTGTGGTATTCTGCCGTCCATTATATGTACTCTTGAAACACCGTTTTCAACGGCATCAATGCAGTTATTAAGTTTTGGTAACATTCCACCGCCGATATATCCGTCTTTAATAAGCTCATGTGCTTCTTCAAGGTCAAGTTCCGAAATAAGTGTACCCGGGTCATCTTTATCACGGTATACGCCTTCAATATCCGTCAGGAAAGCAAGTTTCTCTGCTTTAACAGCTTTTGCAATGGCACATGCTGCATCGTCGGCATTAACATTGTAGGAATTACCGTTTTCATCCGTTCCCACAGGACATATAACAGGTAAAAAATCATTTTCGATGAGATCAAGAATGAGTTTTGGATTAACCTCCTTGACTTCTCCTACAAAACCTATGTCCTCTCCGTTTGAGAGTTTCTTTGTTACTTTAAGAATTTCCCCGTCCTTGCCGCTTATTCCACAGGCTTCAACTCCAAGGTTCTGCACAAGGGAAACAAGGCTTTTATTAACACGGTTAAGTACCATTTCTGCAATTTCCATTGTAGGAACATCAGTAACACGGAGACCGTTTACAAAATGTGTTTCCATTCCTACTTTATCCACCCACTTGCTTATTTCCTTACCGCCGCCATGGACAATAATAGGCTTGAAACCGACGAGTTTTAAGAGAACTACGTCCTCGATTACTTTTTTCTTAAGTTCTTCGTCTACCATGGCACTTCCGCCATATTTAACAACGATTATCTTACGGTTAAATTTCTGTATATAAGGCAATGCCTCAATAAGAACCTCTGCTTTTGATTTTTCTACATCTAAATTCATCTTTCCATATCTCCTGTATATTTATTAAGACCTGTAATCTGCATTGATATTTACATATTCGTGAGTAAGGTCACAGCCGTATGCAGTGGCATTAAATGTGCCCTGCTTGCAATCGCATATTGCAATTACATGCTCTTCTGAAAGAATCTTTGTTGCCTCTTCTTCGCTGTAATCATCTGCCCTGCCATCCTTAACAATCTGAAGTCTGCCACAAGCACTTTCAAAATATATATCCACAAGTTCAGGGTCAAATTCTGCTCCCGAATATCCCATTGCACAAAGTATTCTGCCCCAGTTGGCGTCATGCCCGTATATGGCTGCTTTGGTAAGGCTTGAACATACAACGGATTTAGCCATTGTTTTGGCATCTTCCTTAGTAAGTGCATTTAATACCCTTACTTCAAAAAGACATGTGCAGCCTTCGCCGTCACCTGCTATTTTCTTACTGAGTTCCTCCATTATATAATAGAGAGCTTCATAAAACTTCTTATAATTCTCATCTTCTGTATCAATAATCTTATTCTCAGCCATTCCGTTTGCAAGAAGAAGTACGGAATCATTAGTTGAGGTGTCTCCGTCAACGGAAATCATATTAAAAGTATCGTTGACAATTTCACTGAGTGCTTTCTGCAAAAGATCTTTTTTAATCATACAGTCCGTTGTAATAAAACAGAGCATTGTTGCCATATTAGGATGAATCATTCCTGAACCTTTACACATACCACCCACGGTAACAACCTTTCCGTCTATTTCAAAATTAACCGCAACCTGTTTGCTCTTAGTGTCCGTTGTCATTATCGCTTCTGCCGCAAGTGTTGCTGCTTCTTCATCAGGCTTAAGTCCCTTAGGTAATTTCTTAATTCCCTCCTTAATTATATCCATAGGAAGCTGTCTTCCTATAACACCTGTGGAAGCAACAAGAACAGCATCCTTAGGAAGCTGCATTTCATTACCTACCGCTTCAGCCATATCCATACAGTAACCATATCCTTCTTCTCCCGTACAGGCATTGGCAACACCGCTGTTAATAACAACAGCCTGTGCATAAGGAGAATTATGCACCACATTGTAATCCCATTTTACCGGTGCTGCCTTAACTTTATTGGTTGTAAAAACACCTGCTGCCACACATGGCTTTTCACTGTATACAAGTGCCATATCTTTTTTAACATTATTTTTGATACCGGCATTAAGTCCGTTTGCCATAAATCCTTTTGCGGCATTTACACCGCCGGAAATATTTTTATTCATATTGATATCCTCCATCTTTTACAGATAGTAATTTTAGTACCTTATTTATGTAATGTAAAGAAGGCATTTTATTTTTCTGTTAATAAATTTATTTATAATTATACATTTTCATTGCATAATATGCAATACCTAATTGCAAAATGATATCTTACATAAAATAAGCCCACCGATAAAATACCGGTGGGCAAAATTACTTTTATAAATTATTTCTTATTCTCGTCAAGATTCTGCTTCATCATAGCACGAACTTTCATTGAAAGTCCGAAAAGATTGATAAATCCTGAAGCATCCTTGTGATCATATAAATCACCGGTTGTAAATGAAGCAAGACTTTCTGAATATAATGAATATGGAGAAGTTGTACCCTGCCTAATAATGTTACCCTTATAAAGCTTCATCTTGACTTTACCTGTAACAGTTTCCTGTGTCTTATCAACAAAAGCTGATAAAGATTCACGGAGCGGACAGAACCACTTTCCTTCATATACTAAATCTGCAAATCTTGTAGCAACAAGTTTCTTATATGCAAGTGTCTCACGGTCAAGACAGAGTTCCTCGAGCTGTGTATGGGCTTCCATAAGGATTGTTCCGCCCGGAGTCTCATATACGCCTCTTGATTTCATACCTACAACACGGTTCTCAACAATATCAATAATACCGATACCATGCTTTCCGCCAAGACGGTTAAGTTCACGGATAATATCGGAAACCTTCATTCTCTTACCGTTTAATGCAACAGGAATACCTGCTTCAAAATCAAGTTCAACATCTTCTGATTCATCAGGTGCATTCTGTGGTGTAACCGATAATACAAGAAGATCATCATAATTTGGTGCACATGCAGGATTCTCAAGTTCAAGTCCTTCATGGCTGATATGCCAGATATTTCTGTCACGGCTGTATGAATGGCTTGCATCAAAAGGAAGGTCAATTCCGTGTGCCTTACAGAAAGCGATTTCATCTTCACGTGACTGCATTGTCCATTCAGGCTGTCTCCAGGTTGCAATAACTTTGATGTCCGGTGCAAGAGCTTTAATAGAAAGTTCAAATCTTAACTGGTCATTACCTTTTCCCGTAGCGCCGTGGCAAATTGCAACAGCTCCTTCTTTTCTTGCAACTTCAACAAGCTTCTTTGCAATTAAAGGTCTGGCAAAAGATGTACCAAGTAAATATTTATTCTCATAAACAGCATTTGCTTTGACTGTAGGCATTATGTATTCGTCACATAATTCATCAACTACATCCTCAATGTACAATTTCTCTGCACCTGAATATTTTGCTCTCTCATCAAGTCCTTCAAGTTCACTTTCCTGTCCGACATTGACACAGCAGCAAATTACATCATAACCGTATGTTTCCTTTAACCATGGAATGATTGCTGTAGTATCAAGTCCGCCTGAATAAGCTAAAACAACTTTATCTGCCATAATTGTTTCCTCCAAATATTAAATCTCCAGCTAAGTTTACAACTCATTTAGTGTTTGTGCAAGTAAATATTTTATGATATTATTAAAAAAAATATTCAAGGAGTTAAAAATGCCTGTATTTGATTTTAAAGATAAACCGGACAGCAACGAAAGCATATGCACATATATAACTTTTAAATCCTGGTCCAATACTGCCTCGGCAGAAAATCCTATAATGGTTATTGCCAACCCGGATAATAAATTTACCCACCACACCAACGGAATGTTTATTAACCCTATTAAAAGAACATCCTTTGAATTACACAATGACAGTGAAAAGGCTTCTTATGACATAGTACGGATTGATTCAAGATTTACAAGTCTTTATAAATGGCTTGGCGAGAATCATATAAAAGTCAGGCTTTCCGGTATACTCACCGATGAGGGCTACTGCGTGTACAAAATCCGCGAACAAGCCTTTCTTAATCACTCAAAGCTTTCTTCCGGTGACGGATTTTTACAATACATGATAGAGAGACTTCTCTCAAGCGATCCGCCTTCTGAAGAAGTTACGGATGAAAACGATGAGAATGATTCAGACGGAGACGGAATGAAGCTTACCAGTATCCAGAGCATAACAGACTTTATAGCATGTGCCGGAAAGACCCTTCCCGAAAATATCCAGGTATGGGCAAGGAGAAATCTCGTTGTTGCCAAATCAAACGAAGTGTCCCCTGAAGAACGCCGTCATGCACAGCGTGCTCTCTCAACAATGATGAGCATTAACTGGAAAAATAATTACTTTGCCTCAATTGATCCTGTTGAAGCCAAAAGAATTCTTGATGAAGAATTATATGGAATGGAAAAAGTAAAACAGAGAATTATAGAAACAATTATCCAGATTAACAGAACACATACGCTTCCTGCCTATGGTCTGCTTATCGTAGGACCTGCCGGAACAGGTAAATCTCAGGTTGCCTACGCTGTTGCAAAAATCCTGAAATTAAGTTTTACAACGCTTGATATGAGTTCAATCAATGACCCTGAACAATTAACAGGAAGCTCAAGGGTATATGCCAATGCCAAACCAGGTATAATTATGGAAGCATTTGCACAGGCAGGAGAATCCAAGTTAGTATTTATTATCAATGAGCTTGATAAAGCCAATGAAGGAAAGGGCAACGGCAACCCTGCCGATGTACTCCTTACATTGCTTGATAATCTCGGTTTTACCGATAACTATATGGAATGTATGATTCCTACAGATGGTGTTTATCCTATTGCTACTGCTAATGACAAAAGCAAAATCAGCGCACCTATTATGTCCCGATTTGCCGTTATCGAAATTCCTGATTATACACCTGATGAGAAAAAAATAATTTTTACAAAATATGCCCTTCCAAAAATTCTTAAAAGAATGGGTATGTCGAATGATGAAATATCTGTCACAGATGACGGACTTGATGCAATAGTGAAACTTTGTTCCCAGACATCGGGTATAAGGGATGTTGAGCAGGTTGCCGAGCATCTTGCCGCACACGCACTCTACCAGATTGAGGTCAACCATGTGACAAATGTTACATTTAATGCTGAAATGATACGCCGCCTGATAGAATAAAATTTTGACATGGATATGTCTTTAATATATAATCAAACCGATTATGTTGTCTGACATATATAATAAAATTAAGGTGAATATATAATGAAAACAGTAGATATTATCGTGCCTTGTTATAATGAGGAGCCTGTTCTTACTTCTTATTACAATGAGACGGAAAAAGTTGTATCCGGAATACAGGGTTACACATTTAATTATATTTTTGTAAATGACGGCAGTAAAGATAATACAATGATTATTTTAAAAGGGCTTGCTGCTTCTTATGATAATGTAAAATACATTTCTTTTTCCCGAAACTTCGGAAAAGAATCAGCAATGTATGCAGGCCTTAAATCATCCACAGGTGATTACGTCATAGTAATGGATGCCGATTTACAGCATCCCCCTGCTCTCATACCTCATATGATAGAAAGTGTCAATAATGGTCATGACTGTTGCGCCGCATATCGTACTTCAAGAAAAGGTGAAAAAAAAATACGAAGTTTTTTCTCCCAGCGTTTTTATAAATTTAACAATAAACTGACTGACAGCAATATGCCTTACGGAGCCGTTGATTACCGTATCATGTGCCGCAAAATGGTTGATTCCATTGTAAGTATGAAAGAGGTCCAGCGTTTCTCGAAAGGTTTATTCTGCTGGGTTGGATTTGATACGGAATGGATTCCTTACGAAAATGTTGAACGTACATTAGGCACAAGCAAATGGAGTTTTAAGGGACTTACAAGATACGCAATGGACGGAATATTTTCCTTTTCGGTTAAACCCCTGAAATTTCTTGCAATAATGGGCTTTATTATATCCGGTATTGCGTATCTTGCATTATATATACTTATTAAGACAGTTGCAATGGGAATTGATCTGCCGGGATATGCCTCTACCATGATTGTTCTTTTGTTTATCGGAGGAATCATCGAACTTTCAATAGGTGTGTTAGGTGAATACATTGCAAGGATATTTGTTGAAATTAAGAAACGGCCTATATTTATAACAAAAGAGACCAACATCGAAAGCAAAAAGGACCCTGACGATGAAAACATTAATTAAAAAGTTTGTTAATAAAGAAACCATAGTCTATCTCATATTCGGCATCCTTACTACTGCTGTTAATTATTTTGTATTCTGGATTTTTAACAGCAGGTTCAAAATTCCGGTACTGATAGCTAATGTAATTGCGTTTATTGTCGCTGTAATTTTTGCATTTATTCCCAATAAAATATTTGTATTTGAGAGTAAAAGTTTTGCCCCTGCGGTACTTTTCCCTGAGTTTGCGGGATTTACAGGTGCAAGAATACTCTCTTTCTTATTTGAAGAAGGTTTTCTTGCAGTTACAACATGTTTTCATATGAACCAGTATATTTCAAAAGCTATTGCAAGCATAGTTGTTATTATTCTTAATTATTTTGCAAGTAAATTTCTGATATTCAAACATAAAAGAACTAAAAACAAGGGGGTCAACAATGACTGACGAAAAAAAAGCAATAAGGAAGAATTTATCAAGAGAGGCTATCTATGAAATAACGCACTGCAGAGCCGTATACATTATGGCATTTATCGTGCCTCTTATTATTATGTTAGCTATTTACATTATGAGAGGAATATATCCGTTCGGTGACTCGGTCTATCTCCGTTCGGATATGTATCATCAGTATGCTCCTTTCTTTTCTAATCTTTGGGACAAAATAAGAAACGGAGGAAGCCTGCAATACAGTTGGGACATAGGAATGGGCAGCAATTTCCTTGCGCTTTACGGATACTATCTTTCAAGTCCTATCAACTGGTTTATCGCCCTTTTCCCTAAAAAGAATCTTTTAGAGATTATGGACTATATAATAATGATAAAAATTGCTTTATCAAGTTTTACATTCACATATTATTTATGTAAACACAGAGGAAAAATTTCCATTACTGCCGCAATTTTTGGTCTTTTTTATGCATTAAGCGGCTTTACTACCGCATATAGCTGGAACATTATGTGGTTAGACAGTGTTGTCCTTCTGCCACTTATAGTTCTTGGTCTTGAAAGACTTGTAAAAGAACATAAAGGACTTTTATACACAATTACTCTTGGACTTGCCATTCTTTCAAATTACTACATTGCCATTATGATATGTCTCTCAATGGTAATATACTTTTTCGTATTAATTATTTCTGAGAACCTTGGAAATAAAAAGAACTACATGAAGTCAATCTTCTGCTTTATAGGATATTCCCTTTTAGCAGGCGGTGTAGCTTCCGTTCTTCTTCTGCCTGAAATGGCAGCATTACAATACACAGCATCATCGGATTTCAGTTTTCCTAAGGTTATGACAAGATATTTTTCATTCTTTGCCATGTTCAAACGTCATCTTATTAATGTTGACGTACATTTAGGACTTGAACATCACCCAAATATCTACTGCGGTGTTGCTGCATTTGTACTTGTTCCGCTTTTTGTAATGAGCAAAAAAATCAGCAAGAAAGAAAAAATCACTAAAATGATTGCACTTTTTATCTTCCTTACTGCTTTCAATATGAATATACCTAATTTTATATGGCATGGTTTTCATTTTCCTAACAGTCTCCCATGCCGGCAGTCTTTTATATATGTATTCCTGATTTTGGAAATATGTTATGAAGCGGCTGTAAATATCCGGGATTATTCGGAAAAGCAGCTTGCGGGAAGTAAAAAAAGAATATCGGTTCAGTCCCTTGACTTTGTAATTTTATATAACTCATTTATCC
>ENA-UEOJ01000333-UEOJ01000333.1-human-gut-metagenome-genome-assembly--contig:-NODE-333-length-39309-cov-105.981342_pt1 | contig 39309 bp, 26 predicted proteins | sample MGYA00242885_ERZ507886 | MGnify/ENA primary metagenome ERZ507886 (study PRJEB26167, sample SAMN06115505) | human gut metagenome | host: Homo sapiens | place: China:Anhui | collected 2015-08-07... | reverse complement strand
GTGGATTAAACGTGCATGCCCCAACTATGATGAAATCGATACCTGTTTGATTAAGATCACATCTAAGCTTGGTGACATTCTGACTTATGCTAAAGAAAATGGCATAGATCCGACTGTAGAATTTGTCCTGCTCGAATTGGAGAAAAACAGAGAATATGGACTGCGCCCTAACCGGGTAGATATGTTTGAGGCATTAGAGCGATATATATTAGAAAAGACACCATCTGTTTCCGCTGATCAAATCAAAGACTACAGAACACTCCGCAAACATCTGAATGGTTTCAAGAAGTATTCATCACAACCGGTAACATTCCGTAATCTAAACCTGACATTCTATAATGAGTTTATGGATTATCTATTCCATAAGGTTGTAAAGCCAAATGGGACAATAGGGCTACTTACTAACTCCGCCGGAAAGATAATACGATTATTGAAAGGTTTTGTGAATTATCAGATTGTTAAAGGAGTTATTCCGCCAATTGACCTAAGAAATTTCAAAGTAGTAGAAGAAGAGACTGATGCTATTTATTTGAGTGAAAAAGAGTTGGCTGCAATATATGAGCTTGATTTATCCGGTGACAAGCAATTGGAGGAAATCCGAGATGTGTTTATTACCGGGTGTTTCGCCGGGTTACGACAATGATTTTCTAGCTATTGCATGGATAGAAGCGGATGGCACGTTGGAACTTACAACGGTATTGTTAGAAATTAAATAAATTACAGAAAGGAGAAGAGTTCCAGCTGGGTAAAATGCATTTTCTCCTAAATGACATGATTTTTTTGAAATGTGGCGATTGCCTTGAATTGATGAAAGAAATACCAGACAAGAGTATTGACATGATTCTCTGCGATCTTCCATTTGGACAGACGGCAAGGAATAAATGGGATTCTGTAATACCGTTTGATCTACTTTGGAAACAATATAACCGGATTATAAAAGACAATGGAGCGATTGCATTGTTCGCAAACGGGATGTTTACTGTAGACTTGATACAGAGCAATAGAAAAATGTGGAGATACAATCTTGTGTAGGAAAAGGCACAGCCTACGGGGTTCCTGAACGCGAATAGGATGCCGTTAAGAGCGCACGAAGATATTTGCGTTTTCTATAAAAAATTACCGACATACAATCCACAGAAAACAACCGGACACAGCAGAAAAGTGACAAAGGCAGAACACAGAAAGAGCTGTAAAGATTCGCCGGATTACAATGAATTTGGATTAACTTCTTATGATAGTACAGAGAGATATCCGAGATCTGTGCTTAGATTTCCAAAGGATATTCAGAAATCTGCAGTACATCCAACGCAAAAACCAGTAGCGCTACTGGAATATCTTATCAAAACGTATACGAACGAAGATGATACGGTACTTGATAACTGCATGGGATCTGGTAGTACTGGAGTAGCGTGTGTGAATACAGAAAGAAAATTTATAGGTTTTGAACTGGATTCACATTTTTATGAGATAGCGCAAGAAAGAATTATGACAACTAAAAAATAGAAAGGAGACGGAGCTCCGGCCGGGCAAAGATATATCGGCTCCTTTCGAGAAGATGAAACAAAGAAAAAAACTTAAATGTAACTCTGGAAGTAGGCAAGATTGGGGGAAGTGAGAGTGAAATTTATAGACTGGTTCGCCGGAATAGGTGGTTTTAGAAGAGGAATGGAGTTGGCCAGACATGAATGTGTCGGTTTTTGCGAATTTGATAAATTTGCTACAGCGAGTTATATTTCCATGCATCTTCTGACGGACGAACAAAGAAAGAGGCTGGATGTATTACCACAGAAAAAAAGGCAGAAGGAGATTTTAAAAGATGAATACAGAAACGGAGAATGGTACGCAAATGACGTTAGAAGAGTGTGTGCCGATGATATTCCGAAAGCAGACTGTTGGTGTTTCGGATTCCCATGCCAAGATATCTCAGTTGCAGGAAAGCAACTTGGATTTCAAGGAAACCGTTCAAGCTTGTTTTTCAGAGTTATGTACCTTATCGGACAGCTCAAAGAAGAAGATAAACCCACTTACCTTTTCATTGAGAACGTTAAGAATTTGCTTAGTGTTAATGGAGGATGGGATTTCGCCAGACTGCTCATTGAAATGGAGCATGGGGGGTATGATGCAGAATGGCAAGTGCTCAACTCCAAAGATTTTGGAGTGCCACAAAACAGAGAAAGGTGCTTCATTGTCGGACATCTTAGAGGGAGAAGTTCCGCAAAAGTATTTCCTATCGAAGGAACAGACGGAGAAAATAGTGTTTCGCTAAATCTGTTTGGTTTGATTGATGGAAAAAACTCACAAAAAGATAGAGTTTACAGTCAAGATGGATTAGCACCTACAGTTAGTACGTGTGGTGGTGGAAATACAGAGCCAAAAGTTCCAATTATTTTTGACACAAGCTATATCGGACAAGATGGAAAAGCGAGAGAGTATGAAGGAATATGTCCAACACTGACAAGTAGGGATTACAAAGAGCCTAGAAGTGTTGGTGATGTGTGCAATGTTAATCCATCAGGTAAAGGAATGAACGGAAATGTGTATGACTCTGATGGACTAAGCCCTACTTTAACAACAAATAAAGGAGAGGGAAACAAGATTGCAATTCCAGTTCTTACGCCTGATCGAGCAGAAAAAAGACAGAATGGACGGAGATTCAAAGAAGATGGAGAACCGATGTTTACACTTACTGGACAGGATAGACATGGAGTAGGAATAGAGCCGCTCGGAGTGCTACGGAATGTTCGTAGTGATTACGGAAAAGAAATTCGCAAAGATTATGAAGTTGGAAACATCAAAATCTCCAGACATGAATTCCTTGAAAGTGAAGTCAGAGATGATGGAGTAGTGAACACATTATCAACAGTGCCAAAAGATAACCAACTTGCAGTTAAGGTAGCCGAAGCAACAACACAGGGTTATTCAGAGTGCAGAGTAGGTGTAGATAGCGTAAATTTATCTGTTCCGGGGAGCAAAACCAGAAGAGGAAGAGTAGGGCATGACCTTGCGAATACGCTTGATACCAGTTGCAATCAGGGGATATTCGTTCAAGTGTCGGAAGAATTGACCGTATATGCGGTCTGGTATGAAAAATATCAGTGTTACATAGCAATCAGAAAACTAACTCCGAAAGAATGCTTTAGACTGCAAGGATGGACAGATGATTATTTTGAAAAAGCACAGTTCGTAAATTCGGATAGCCAGTTATACAAGCAAGCCGGAAATGGAGTCACTGTAAATGTGATTGAAGCAATTGCAGAAAAATTAAGATTTGCGTAAAAAGGTGAAAAATATGGCTAAAAGACCAGATGCAGTAGTAAATAAAATTCAATTCGATTCAAGCGAGGTAGATATGGCACTTAGAAAACAAATTCCAGAAAAACCGATATTTCTACATAACAGGAGCGATACTTGTTCACTGTGGGAATGCCCGCAGTGCAAAAGAAGATTTACAACAACACATAAACCGGGAGTACTTGATGGGACAGATATATATTATTGCCCTAAATGTGGAAAAGCATTTGATTGGAGAGATTAATTATGCACATTGAATTAAAAAAGATAGATAAAGACACATTGAAAGTCGGGGATGTGGTAGGAGTTGCAAGAGAGGTGAGCTGCGGATGGAAATCATCATTCCGACACCAGTTAATTACTCCGACAAAAATTACAAGAATTACTCCGAAACGGACAAAGATTGAGACAGATCAATTCGGAGAACATGATAAGAATGAGATTTTTTATGAGTATGATGAAAATGCAAAAAAAGAAAATGAATTAGCTATCATGTTTAAACAATTTAAAGATGGAAGACGTGCGTTTGAGGACTTTGACAGGAAATACGGTCTTGGTTCGATTAAAGATGAAGATATCCAAAACATGGCATACCACATGAAAGCAATTACAGAGATTTTGAAGAAGTACAAAGAAAAATAGGGTAGCAGCTAAAATAGCAGCTACAACAGTACCTTGACAATTGAATATTGATGGTTGGAATGGTATAATTTCCGTATCAAATATACGGGAGGAAATGCCAATGAAATGTCCATTTTGTAAAAGCGAAAATACCGAAAGAATTAGTGGAAGTACATTCTTAACAAAACGAATTCCAGAAAAAGTAAGTGTGCAAGGGAATGTAACTTGTACAGAACCTGCAAATATAATGTCGGTTGAAACGCAAAGGCATATATGTCTTGATTGCGGATTTGTTTTTGAAAAACTAGACGAATCAGATTTGAAACGGTATAAAGAAGCATAATTTCATCTACCAACCATCAGTATTCGGTGGTTGGTATTTTTTTACCCATTTTTAGGGAGAAAGGAACGAAATATAATGGCAAAATTTAATGTTGAGGTAGAACTTGATTGGGTAGACGAGGAAGCCGGATACACAATTGATGAAGAAATTAAAGAACAGGTTGTAAGTGGTGTGAAAGATGCACTTCTTAGGAAAGCAACAGATGAAGCTGTACAGAGAGTGGATAAAGCTATTGCAGATAAGATTCTCGAAGCAGAAGGAACGATTCAAGAAACAGTAGATAGATTTGTTAAGACCGTATCGCAAGAAAAGATTGCAAATATCATGATGCCGACAAGAACAGGTTCGTGGAGCAATGATGTAAAATACATTCCATTGTCTGAATATGTTGGAAAGAGATTTGAAGCATTTTCTAAGGAAAAAAGGTATGACAAACACGGAAATACTACCACCTATTCGAGTGAGCGAGAATTATCTATGGCTGAACTACTCACAAGGCAATATCTTGAAAAAGAACTTGGTACAAAAGTAGAGAATATGATTGCTACTGCAAAAAGAGAAGTGGAAGAAAGTCTTGTGAAGTCACTGGAACAGAAATTAAAAGAAAATCTTGCGAAAGAAACAATTGAGAGAATGAATATTCCTGATGTTTTGAAGAGGTTTAGTGAGATGGCACTTGAAGATAAAACGGAATAGACAGATGGGAGAAAGGAACGAATTATGAGAAAGTACGAAGTTAAATTGCCGAGAGGTATTGAAGTAGATATTTTCAATCTACCGGAAGATTTTGAAGAGCAGATAAAAGAGTCTTTCCGATGTTATACAGAGGAAACTGCAAAAGAATATAGATATTGCGACAAGTTAGGATATATTGATTGCTGCATTAAGCATCTGAACGGTGGAAAGTGTTCTGACGATATCGTAAACGAAATGGTCGAGGGACGTATCCTTTATGAGTGGAGAGAAAACGGAGAAATCATACAGGAAGATGATGTGTACTGTTTTGAATTCATGAGCGAATGCTATGACAGAGGAAATAAAGATGCAAAGCTGTATTCTCACTTTGGTGGTGAACGTATCGAAATAAAAAGGAAATTCAGAGAATATAAACATAAAAATTACGCATAAGAAAAAATTTGTTCTTTTGTTCTTATGTCTCAAAGCAATAAAAATTTATCTATTATGGAAATAAATCAAGCAGCCCCCAAGTTTCAGGATGTGTCAATCGCACCTATGCATACCACCGAACACATCATTAATCAGACAATGATCAGATTATTCGGTTGCGGCCGTTCCGTCTCCGCTCATATAGAACGCAAAAAAAGTAAATTGGATTATCGGCTCAACGCCTGCCCCACAGAAGAACAAATAGAGAGTCTGGAAAAAGCGGTAAATGAAGTGATAGCACGGCATCTGCCTGTCACTACCGAGTTCATCACTCAGGCAGAAGCCAAAGGACGGTTCGATTTGGAACGGTTACCCGAAGACGCTTCGGAAACCGTACGTATAGTAAAAGTCGGTGATTATGACGAATGCCTTTGCATCGGTACACACGTTGCCAACACTTCCGAGATAGGAACTTTCAAAATTATCAGCCACGACTGGGACGAAGAAAGCAAGCGCTGGCGAATGCGTTTTAAATTAGTATGAAATTCAATCAATTTTAAATAAAAAGATAGCAATATTGGCATTATACAGGTAAAATAGTCAGCCCAACAATGACAATTAGTCAATAAAGTGAGTACAAACCTGTTGGCATACAGTTTGCCATAACAGTAAGTGAACAACGGTTCAAGATACAGACGATGAAAGCCGAAAGGTAAACATCGGGGAACATCGAAAGCCGAGGTTCAGAACAAACCGAATGTATAACTTTTTAAAGATAGGAGACTATGATTATGATGCCTGTAAGAAGAACTCAGAATTGGTTACCAAGTATCTTTAACGATTTCTTTGATAACGATTGGATGGTAAAAGCCAATGCAACGGCCCCCGCCATTAACGTATTTGAAACAGAAAAGGAATACAAGGTAGAGTTGGCAGCTCCCGGAATGACCAAAGAAGACTTCAACGTCCATATCGACGAAGAAAACAACTTGGTCATCAGCATGGAGAAGAAAACGGAAAACAAGGAAGAGAAGAAAGAAGGCCGCTATCTGCGTCGCGAATTCTCATACTCCAAATTCCAACAGACAATGATCCTTCCGGACGATGTAGACAAAGAAAAGATTTCCGCCCAAGTAGAAAACGGCGTATTGAACATAGACTTGCCGAAGTTTTCCGAACAGGAAAAAGAAAAGGCCAAAAGATTCATTGACGTAAAATAAGATAACTGGTAATTAGAGAAAAGTCCCGGTGCAGATTCTGAATAAACTGCATCGGGACTTTTTTATCATACCTGAACTGGATTACATTGTACATGCGTTTACCTCACTACACGAGAACTAACTTTTAACAGCTTTCTTTCCTTTCAGGAATCGGTCTGTCAGCCATTTGCGTATAGGTTCGTCATAGAGTTTCAGACAGGCATAGGCAAGCACGAAAGCACCGGCAAAGGTCAGTATCATATAAGGAATGCCTTCCGCTAAAGTAGCATTATTATTGCACACCCATGCCGTGTAGGTATACACCAACGGATAATGCGTTATGTATACCGGATACGAAATATCTCCCAGAAACTTGCACACAGCGGTAGAACGTTTGCCCGTCACCTTACCTCCCGCCCCCATGGACACAATCACAGGAAAGACAAAAAGAATGCAGCAGGCCTCATAGAGTCCGTTCATCCAATAATGATTTTCACCGCCCAGACGGGGAAATGCCAAAACTGCCACAATCATCAGACTGCACCACCAGAACGCACGCTTCTCAATACGAACAAGCCACCCCAGACGGGACAGCAGTAATCCGCCAAAGAAAGGATACATCAACCGGACAAGCCCTACGTACTGCTGCTCCCAATTCAACGCCCAGCCGCCGACAATATCACCCGCAGGTGCGGTAAGACAAAGGTGCACCGTAAAACATCCCGCCACAACAACGAGAACGGACAAAGCTGTCTTGCTGAACTTACGGATGAACAATGCATAAAGAATATTGCCTATGTATTCGTAGTAAAGCGACCACGCCGGTCCGTTGAGCGGATGCATCTCGGTCCAGCCGCGAATGTCCCATTTCAAAGGAAGCGGAAGCAGCGTACACCCCAACAGCATTACCAGCAGCATAGTCCCTACCGATGTATCCTGTATAGCCGGAAAGCAGGACGACTCCTGAAAATAAAAATATATCGCACCTACTATGCTTCCCACTATCACCATAGGATGCAAACGGATAATACGCCGCTTGAAGAAAGTACCGATGCTCATCCTGCTCCAGCGGTCGTCATAAGCATAACCGATAACAAAACCGGAAAGCATAAAGAAAAAATCTACAGCCAGGTAACCGTGATTGATAATTTGTTCCAAGTGATTGCCGCCGGAATGCGCTTCCAGCAGATGAAAAGCGACTACCATTACGGCAGCTACGCCACGAAGCCCGTCGAGTATCTCGTAATGCGGCTTTGAAGCAAGATAAGAGTTTTGCGTGTTCATTCGGTATAAGATATTAATTATATGTACTTGCAAAGATATGAAAAAGATTATCTCATAACCTTTTTCAATTCCCAATTTCCGTAACTTTTCATCACCCGAATATCGACTGTCACAGTATAAAGTCCACACGACGAATCTGACACCCCAGAACGCAATAGACAGAAAAATGTCCGTTTTTTATAAAGAGAGGGCATAAACAGAACATTTTATAATGCTTATAAACCTTTTATATATAGAAGAGACTGAGTAATTTTGTCACAAAACTAATATACCTTGAATTATGAAACGAATTTATTGGATTTTAACAAGCATCTCACTCTACTCGCTGCTATCCTGTAGCAACGGAGCTAAAGACACGCAAGAATACCAGACTGTAAAAACAGACACGGTCATCTCCGCCGGCGGGCAAACCAGCCTGCAATATCCCGGAAAAGTAAAAGCGGCACAAGACATCAGCCTCGCATTCAGAGTGAGCGGCACGATACAGAAGATATATGTAAAGGATGGAGCCCGCGTACAGGCAGGACAACTGCTTGCCGAACTGGACCCTACGGACTACCAGGTGCAACTGGACGCCACCGAGGCCGAATACAAACAGATTAAGGCAGAGGCGGAACGCGTAATGGCACTTTACAAAGACAACGGAACCACGCCCAGTGCCAACGATAAGGCCGTGTACGGACTGAAACAAATCACCGCCAAATACCGGCATCACAAAGACCAGTTGGGCTACACCCGCCTTTACGCCCCTTTCAGCGGCTATATACAGAAAAGGCTGTTTGAAGCACACGAAACGGTAGGAGCCGGAATGCCTGTCCTGTCCATGATAAGCAACAGCGCCCCGGAAGTGGAAATAAACCTTCCGGCAGCCGAATACATCCGGCGCGAGCAATTTGACCGATACCGCTGTACGTTCGACATTTATCCGGAGCAGACCTATGAGCTGAAACTCATCAGCGTCACCCCCAAAGCAAATGCGAACCAGCTCTACACCATGCGCCTGCAACTGATTACAGACAACCGCCCCGTTCCTTCTCCGGGCATGAACACCATGGTTACCATCCTTTGCGACAATGACAGTTCACGCAACCTCTCCGTACCCGGCAGCGCTGTTCTGCAAAAAGACGGCAAAGCCTGCGTATTCGTATACAACCCGTCCGACAGCAAAGTACACAGCCGCGAAGTAACCCTCGTGCGCCTGCTGAGCAACGGACGCAGCATCATCGCTTCCGACGGGCTGCAACCCGGCGACCAAGTGGTGTCGGCAGGAATACATCACATAAAGGACGGAGAAACCGTGACTCCTCTGCCTGCTGCCAGCGACACAAACATCGGCGGACTGTTATAGCATTGTTTTCCTTTAAAACTCAGCAATTATGGATATAAGCAAATGGGCATTCAAAAACCGCAATCTGGTTTACTTCCTGGTGACCGTCCTGTTTGTAGGCGGCATCCTCTCCTGCTACCAGATGAGCAAGCTGGAAGACCCTGAAATAAAAGTGAAACTCGCCATGGTGGTAACCACCTATCCGGGGGCATCCGCCCACCAGGTAGAGCTGGAAGTGACGGATGTGCTGGAGAAGAGCATCCGCAGCATGGGCAATATAGATAATGTGGAAAGCTACTCGTACAACGACCTCTCCCTGATACAGGTAGAACTCACCACCATTACCCCGGACGATGAAGTGGAGCAGTGCTGGGACATGCTGCGCCGCAAGGTGAGCGACGCCTGCGCCCTGCTGCCCGACGGAGCGAGCACCCCCATCGTGAAAGACGACTTCGGCAATGTATACGGAATGTTCTACGCACTGACCGGTGACGGACTGTCCGACCGGGAGCTGTCCGACTACGCAGAGCTCATCAAGCGCGAAATAAGCGACATGACAGGTGTGGAACGGGTGGAACTATACGGCAAACGTCCCGAATGCATCAACATCTCCCTGCTGCAAGACCGCATGGCAAACCTCGGCGTAAAGCCCGCCGAAGTCCTCGCCACCCTGAACGGACAGAACAAGACCACCTACAGCGGCTACTACGACAATGGCGACAACCGCATCCGCGTCACCGTCAGCGACAAGTTCAGGACAGTGGAAGATATAGGCAGCATGCTGATACAAGGGCATGACGACGACCAGCTCCGCATGCGCGACATCGCCCGCATCGAGAAAGGATACGAAGAACCTACCCGCAACGAACTGTTCTTCGACAGCGAACGGGCGCAGGGAATCCTCATCGCAGCTTCCAGCGGTTCGGACATCGTGAAAGTGGGCGCTGCCGTAGAAAAGAAGCTGGCGCAACTGAAAGAAAGCCGCCTGCCCGCAGGCGTGGAGTGCCACAAGGTATTCTATCAGCCCGAACGTGTGGGAGCCTCTTTGGGTACTTTCGTCATCAACCTGATAGAGTCCGTCATCATCGTTGTGGTAATCCTGATGCTGGCTATGGGCTTCAAGAGCGGAATCATCATCGGCATCAGCCTCATTGTCACCGTATTCGGTTCGTTCCTGTTCCTGTACACGGCAGACGGAACCATGCAGCGTGTATCGCTTGCCGCTTTCGTGCTGGCAATGGGTATGCTGGTAGATAATGCCATTGTCATCGTAGACGGCATACTGGTAGACCTGAAAGCCGGCAAAAACCGCATGGAGGCAATGACAGCCATCGGCCGCCAGACGGCAATGCCCCTGTTGGGCGCCACACTGATAGCCATCATCGCTTTCCTTCCCATCTTCCTGTCGCCGGACACTGCCGGGGTATACACCCGCGACCTGTTCATCGTACTGGCGGTGTCCTTACTGCTGAGTTGGGTGCTGGCGCTGGTGCACGTGCCGCTGATGGCAAACCGCAAGCTGCACCCTGCCGTTGAAGTCAGCGCCACCGGAAAGCGCGAATACAAGGGACGTACCTATGCCCTGCTGCGCACCGCCCTCTACTTCGGACTGGCACATCGCTGGAGCGTCGTACTGGCGATGCTCACCCTGCTGGGACTTTCCATTTTCGGCTACGGCTACATGCGGCAGGGTTTCTTCCCTGATATGGTGTACGACCAGCTCTACATGGAGTACAAGCTGCCCGAAGGCAATAACTCCACCCGCGTGGCACGCGATTTAAGGGAGATAGAATCCTACCTGAAAACACGCAAGGAGATTACCCATGTCACCGCCTCTGTCGGCGGCACGCCGGGACGCTACAACCTGGTGCGCAGCATCGCCAATCCGTCCTTGTCGTACGGCGAACTGATTATAGACTTCACCTCTCCTGACGACCTGGTAGAGAATATGGATGAGATACAGGAATACCTGACACGGCGTTATCCGGATGCTTACATCAACCTGAAACGCTACAACCTGATGTTCAAGAAGTACCCTATCGAAGCGCAGTTCATGGGGCCCGACCCTGCCGTACTGCACCGCTTGGCCGACAGCGCGCGGTACATTATGGAACACACGCCGGAAGTCCGCCTCATCACCACCGACTGGGAACCGCAGATACCCGTACTCTCCATCGAGTACGACCAGGCAGCCGCCCGTGCGCTGGGTCTCAGCCGCAATGATGTAAGCATGTCCCTGCTTTCCGCCAACGGCGGCATACCTATCGGGTTCTTCTACGAAGGCATCCACCGCGACAACATCTACCTGAAATGTCTGGACGAGGAAGGAAAGCCGATAGAAGACCTCGGCAATACGCAGGTATTCTCCGCCCTGCCCTCGCTGAACGGACTGCTGAACGAGGAAACCATGGTGAAACTGAAGGCAGGTACACTGAGCAAGGAAGAACTGGTGGAAAGCCTCATGGGAAGCACCCCGCTGAAACAAATCAGCAAGCGCATCGACATCCGCTGGGAAGACCCCGTCGTTCCACGCTATAACGGACAGCGCAGCCAGCGCGTGCAATGCTCTCCCGCTCCCGGCATAGAGACCGAAAAGGCAAGGCAGATTATCGCCCGCCGGATAGAACAGATAGAGCTTCCGCAAGGCTATACCCTGCATTGGCAGGGCGAGAAGAGCGCCAGCGACGAGTCCATGGAGTATCTGTTCAAGAACTTCCCGCTTGCCATCATCCTGATGATTGCCATTCTTATCATGCTGTTCAAGGACTACCGCAAGCCGATTATCATCTTCTGCAGTCTGCCCATGCTGCTTGTGGGAGTGGTGGCTGTGATGCTGCTTACAGACAAGACGTTCAACTTCGTGGCAATCGTGGGTACACTGGGACTGATAGGCATGCTTATCAAGAACGGCATCGTGCTGATGGATGAAATCACCCTTCAGCTCAACCAAGGGGTAGAACCCATTACGGCACTGGTGGACAGCGCCCAAAGCCGTCTCCGTCCTGTGACCATGGCTGCGCTGACCACCATTCTGGGTATGATACCGCTGCTACCCGACGCGATGTTCGGTTCGCTGGCGGCTTCCATCATGGGCGGCCTTACATTCGGAACGCTGATAACACTCCTGTTTATCCCTGTACTATACGCATTATTCTTTCATATAAAAAACGAACAATAATGAAAAAGACAACATTCATCCTCGCCGCCCTGCTCTCCGCTGCCTGCATCTCCGCCCAAGAGACGCTGACACTGGAACAATGCAGGGAAATGGCGCTGAAATACAATAAAGAAATGGCAGCCGCTGCCAGACAAACGGAAAGTGCACGCTACACCGCAAAGAGCTATAAGGGCAACTTCTTCCCCAACTTCAGCCTCAGCGGTACGGGTATCTACAGTACATCAGACGGCAGCCTCGGCATAGCCGGCGGCAATCTGCCTACTTTCCTGCCCGATGCCACGGGGCAATTCCTTCCCAACAAGGGGTTCGCCTACTTCCCCGGAATAGACCTGAACTACAAGATAGGCATGGTATATATGGGCGGCATACAAGTGGAACAGCCGCTCTACATGGGCGGTAAAATCCGTGCGGCATACAAAATGTCCCTGCTGGGTAAGGAAATGGCACAGTTGAGCGAGACGTTTACAGCCTCGGAAGTCATTGTAAAGACAGAGCAGGCATACGCACAAGTCATCAAAGCCAAAGAGATGAAGAAAGTGGCCGACAAATACAATGCCGTGCTCACGGAACTGATGAAGAACGTGGAAAGCGCCCATAAACACGGCCTCAAGCCCCAGAACGACGTGCTGAAAGTGCAGGTAAAGCTGAACGAAAGCGAACTCAACATCCGCAAGGCCGACAATGCGCTGCGCCTGGCCACCATGAACCTCTGCCACTACATCGGCAAACCGCTGACGGCAGATATACGCACCGCCGATACTTTTCCCGAAGTGGCACAGGACATCCGGCTGCAAACAGCCGACATCTCCGCCCGCCCCGAATATGCCATACTGAACCAGCAAGTGGCCATCGCCAAGCAGCAGGTGAAACTGAACCGCAGCGAACTCCTGCCCAAAATCGGCGTGAAAGGTTCGTACGACTACATCCACGGCTTGGAAATCAGCGACCAGGACCTGTTCGACGGCGGCAGCTTCTCTGTGCTTCTGAACGTAAGCGTACCGCTCTTCCACTTCGGTGCAAACAGCAATAAAGTACGTGCAGCCAAAGCCAAACTGGAGCAGGCGCGCCTCGAACAGGAGAACATGAACGAACAGATGCTGCTTGAGCTGGCACAATCCGTCAACAACCTCGACGAAGCCCGGCTGGAAAGCACCATTGCCGAACGCTCCCTGCAACAGGCGGAAGAGAACATGAGAGTGAGCCGCAGCCAATACGACGTGGGACTGGAAACCCTGTCCGACCACCTGGAAGCGCAAGCTCTGTGGCAGCAGGCGTACGAAACCAAAGTCGATGCACGTTTCCGGCTGTACCTGAACTACATCACTTATTTAAAGGCAACGGGAACGCTGCTGAAATGAAAACGTACATATATCAGATTACAGACAATTAGAAAATATATAAGGAGACCGGCAAAGAATAAAATAACGGATACTCTTGCACCCTACCAACAAAATGTAAAATTATTTATTCGCCTCCCAAGCGACACACCTTATACTCGACAGGGAAAATGTTTTATCAGAAGCATTTTCCCTGTTTTGCTACCGGTAAGCCCCGTTATACCGTCCCCCCAGACATCCTTTCCACGAAAAAGCGCATTTTTTTAAAATCTTTTGGTAAAAATAAAACCATCTATAGAAAAATAATATATATTTGTTGCTATAAGCGTCGTATTCAGAGATAATACGGACAAGCAAAGCAAACAAACAAATATATACAGCCGCTCCACACAGCAATGTTTATCGGAAAAATGTAACAATCTTTTCGACAGCGGCCAAACCATTCGTCTTATGAATGTTCTTAATAAAAGTGCGAAAAGCATTATTATTGGCTGGGTGATACCTTTTATAATCATTCCATATTGCCATGCCCAGCAAGAAAGAAGAACGTATGTTCCCGCCCAACCGATGGAACTTCATTTTCGTTTCGACCGGACGTTGCCCGACAGCGGATACATGGATAATATACATGTCTTCAATGCTCTGGACAGCCTGTTTTCCAGCCATGATACCGTTTCACAAAAGATAAGTTCCATACATATCCTCGCTTTTGCTTCTCCCGATGGCAATACCACCTACAACGAGCAATTGGCAGAACGCAGAGCGATAAACATCAAGAACTATCTGATACGTAAATTTCCCCATATCGATACCTGCCGCATACACACTTGTCCGCAAGGAGAAAACTGGCAAGGACTGCGGCGTCTTGTCGACGAAAAACGCCATCTCCCCCACCGTGGGCAGATACTGTACATCATCGACAACAGCAATACCGGCATCCAACGCAAAAAAGCCCTAAAGCTGCTGGAGAGTGCTTCCATCCACCCGCATATCCGTGCCCGGATATTACGTAGCCTGCGTTCGGCCATCCTGCAGATAGATTGGGAAAAAACAGTACGTCTGCCGGCATACCCCGGATACCTTTGCCTTCAAGATACCGTCCCGAATCTCTTTCGGAATGTAGAGTATCCGCTACCGGCCAGCATGGAAATTCCCGACAGGTTTCTGCCTGCTTCCGGTTCCGGACATCCCGCCACACACCCGTTGTTCGCCCTGAAGACCAACCTGCTATTTGACGTTGCGCTGATTCCCAACTTCGAGATTGAAATACCTATAGGCAGACATTGGTCGGTAAACGGAGAATACATGTTTCCCTGGTGGCTGCTTGACGGTGATAAATACTGCCTTGAAATCATGGCGGGCGGACTCGAAGTACGCTATTGGCCGCAGTTATACAGACAACGGAAGCGACAAGACATACTGACAGGACATTTCGTCGGTCTGTATGCCGGAGGCGGCAAATACGACCTGCAATGGAAAACCAATGGCTATCAGGGCGAATTTTTCATAGCAGCAGGATTCAGCTACGGTTATGCCCATAAACTTTCGCGTCACCTGCATTTGGAATTCAATATAGGTATAGGGTTGCTGCGCACAGACTACCGTCATTACCATGCCCGCAACAATTACCAGACCCTGCAATGGCAAGAGAACGGCCGTTATACATGGTTTGGCCCTACCAAAGCCAAAGTCTCGCTCATATGGCTGCTTGCCCGCAAGCAGAAAACACAGGAAGGAGGCATAAAATGAAACACAAATACCCCGCTACCTTTCCATTACTGTGCATCGTATTCCTGCACATCACATTCCTTGCCTGCGAACGCCGCGAACTGACCTACTATGAAGTAGCCGAAATCAGCCTCAGTGCCGACTGGAGTTTATCCGGACTGGACAGTAAAGAAGCGGATTTCGGTGCCACCGCCCTGTTTTATCCGCAAACAAGCGGCGAACCGAAAGTATTCCTTTTGGGCGACCGTTCGGGAGACAAGATACGTTTGCCGGAAGGCATATACCATGTCCTTCTCTTTAATCGTTCCTTCAACGACTTCAGCAACATTACATTCCGTGGAAAAGAGTGTTATGAAACACTGGAAGCCTGTGCCGGCAAAATAATCACACGTCCGGATGAAGGAATACGCACCCTTGTATCCTCTCCCGAAGAACTTGCCGTAGCCACAATGGAAGGATTCGAGGTTACGGAAAAGATGCTGGGCAACTACGGCAGCACTCCATACAAGCAAACCACCGTACATCCGGAGATTACTGCAACCGGCGATGACCCTTGTCATATTCACCTCACACCGCAAAAGATGACCCGTAAGATTATAGCCACATTCCACATAAAGGGGCTGAACAATGTCCGCTCACTCACCTGCCGTTTGGACGGTGTGTCTGAATCCGTATTTCTCGCCACCGGCAAGCCGTCGGCCAATACCGTGATACAGGAATTTGTGCCTTCCACTTACCAATTCACTCCCGAATCACCAGCCGACGGAACGATTAGCGGCACGTTCGAAATATTCGGCCTCCATACCGGAAGCGAACACAGGATATACATCGACGCATTACTTACAGACGGCAAAACCCACTTTACAGAAAGCTACGACAAGGTGGAAGTGACAGAAACGGACGACGGACAAGGAACAACCACACTCCGGATAGAAGTGAACACGGGAAAGATACCGGATGTGGAACCTGAAACCGGTTCAGGTTCGAGCTTTGACGTAGACGTAAACGGATGGGAAAACGATATCAATACCGACATACCTATTATATAAGCCATCATACCATCAATATATACATATATAATCTAAGTAAACAAACAACTATCAATTGAAAAGAAAGATGAAAAGAACCAGCGCAATCACGCAATTGCTGACAGTATTGCTATTAGCAGGCTGCTCGCAGAATGAAGTAACAGATGTAAACCCGGACTCCCATCCGGCAGTAGGATTCGGTGTATACACCGGACTGGCAACCCGTGGCGTGGACATGACCACGGAAAGTATGAAAGACTCTCCCTCGGATGCAGAGAAATACGGTGGCTTCGGCATTATGGGATATTTTACGGGACAGGAGACGTTCGATAATGTAAAAAACACAGTCACTGCAGGATATATGTACAATCAGGCGGTGGAGTATGATTCGAAAACCAGCGCATGGACATATAGCCCCGTAAAATACTGGCCCAACCGCGACGGCGACAAGATTTCCTTCTTCGCTTACGCGCCTTACGAAAGCAACGGGCAAAGCGGTACCAAAACGGGAATAACCATTTCCGCTGCTACCGAAGCAGGAATTCCTTACATTAATTTCAGCCTCAAAAAAGAGAACGAACTGACTAAAATGGTAGACCTTGTAGTAGCTGATGCACTCGACCAGCAGTACACTCAAGCCAATGGCGGAAAAGTAAGTTTCAACTTCAAACACACGCTTTCCCGCATCTCGTTCAAGGCAAAGTTGGGAAGCGGTGACTTTACCGGAATGGATGGCAATAACAGCTTCGTATACATCACGCATATGTGGATTGTGGGCAAAGACCATGGCACGACAGCAGAAAGCGGTAACCTTTCACTGACCAACCTTTCAGCGGCATCCAACCCCGGTTCCAAGTTCTATACAAGCGCCAAATGGTCACAGCTGCACTGGAACTATGAAAACGCTGTCATTCCTGATAAGGACTTCAGCCTCGATAATATCCTGGCGCTGGAGAAAGAAGGAATCATTGAAACCGATGCCACCACCGGGCACGAAGGTAGCGTCAAGGGAATAAAACTGACTGCCGAATCGCAAAAGACGCCCGTCAGCCTGTTTCCGGAAAAACAATACTTATACCTGATTCCAGTCGGAGACAATGACGCTGATGTAACCAAAAACTCCGGTTGTGCCGAAGGAGATATCAAGATAGGGTTCCATTATGACATCGTTACAAAGGACAATACCAGTTCCGGTTCCAGCAAGTACATTGCCAGCCATGCCGAATCCGTAATCTCATTGCCCAAAGGCCATATGAAGCGAAACGAATCCTATCTCTACACGCTGCAAATCAACCTGCACGAAATCAAGATAGAAGAAGCCAAAGTAGAAAACTGGTCTGACATAACGAATGACGTAACAATAGAATAAACCTCACCACACAGGCCGGGCGGAGTTGGATGTCTCTTCCCGGCCACCAAGAACATTGACCAATGAACAAGACCCAAAGTATATCTGGCACAAGACACCTGCCGGTCTTTATCGCATGCCTGTTGCTTACTGCCTGCAATGCAGGCAACGGAACGTCCGAAGTCCTGCAAGCGGAAGAACTCCTCATAGGATTCTCCACTGCGCCGGCAGAGACGCGGCAAACCCGAAACGACGGACTGACCGCAGACAATCTCTCCGCCATAGGCGTATATGCTTACTATACGGGCAGCAGAAACATGCAGAAAACGGACACCCCGAACTTCATGTGCAATCAGAAGGTAACACGCACCGAAGGCAGCTCCACCTGGACGTACTCTCCCTTGAAATACTGGCCCAACAACCCGGCGGACAAATTGAGCTTCTTCGCTTACGGACCATACAACACGGGCAGTTTCAACGTATCCGGCAATGCACAAAGCGGACCGCCCGTCATCGAATATACCCCGCCCCGGTCCGAAAGCGCACAGACCGACCTTCTTGCCGCCGTCCCGCTGATGAACCAGACTTCCGCTTCGGACAACAGCCTGGTGAAGTTTCGTTTTCACCATACCCTGACCCGGATTGCCATCTACGTAAAAAGCGACGACAACACGACCGGAAAGCAAATCACGGCATTCTCCATCCGCGGAATGAAAAACGGTATCCTCACCTGCCATATCCCGGAAGACAGTAAAGACAAAGGATTCGGCTGGAGTTATCCCGCCCCCGCCGAAACGGAAACATTCACCGCCACCGCTACCCGTTTCGATATTCCGGATAACACCGCAGCCCCCAAGGAACTGCTCGCAACCTTCTATCTGCTGCCTTACGGAACAGAGAGTGTCTTCAACCTCACCTACACCTACCAAGCCTATAATTCCGATAATACGGACATCACCCAGACTATCGTCCTGAGCAACCAGACACTGCCATCGACTGAAATGTGGACGGAAGGAGCTTCCATAAGTTATACCCTCGGCATCTCCCGGAAGAAAGTCACCGTAACAGCAGGCAGCCTTCCGACATGGAATACAGGAAGTACTGAAACGGTAAGCGAAACGGTTGTGATAAACTAAAAACGAAACGACATGAAACACCTATCTGCCAATATACTGCTTTGCAGCCTTCTCATCTGCAACGGATGTGACAACAGCCACGAACTATACAACAATGGCTACGACAAACGGATGCCTCTTACCGTCCGCGCCACGGCAGCCGGGTTTGCTCCTTTACCGGTATCCCCGGAAACAACCACACGCATCCCACAGGAAGACGGACTCGTCACCCGGTTTACCGCCGGCGATGCCATCGGATTGTTTGCCATCAAAGATAAAGCGATTGCAGACGGTGCAAATAACATCCGGTTGACATACACCCCCGAAACGAACGAATGGAAAACTGCCAACGGAGACCTTTACTGGTATGAAGGAACAAGCTACATAGCCTATTATCCATACAAAAAAGACATCACTATCGACCCCACTCAAACAGAAGAAATGATTGTCGGGGCGCTGGCCGCCGCCATGCCACCCGCTGCCGACCAGTCCGATGCCGGGAAATATGCCGCATCCGACCTGATGATTGCCACCGGCAGCCCGGACACCGGCAACGAAGGTACCGGCCGTAAGACACTCAATCTGTCTTTCGCCCATCAGTTCACCCTGCTGATACTGGAACCGCAGATACACGTCACCTGTGTAGAACCCGCCGATGCCGGCTTCACCTACCGCAACCAGTCCACCACCTGGGCTCTGGACACAAAAGCGCGGCAGGTAACCATGAACGGCGTAAAAGCCTGCAAAATGGATAACGGAACTTTCCGTGCCATCATCGCCCCCCAAGAAAAAGGACAGATACAATGCAGCTATTCCACAGACAATGTAATACTCAATGAGGAGAAAACAGTCACTGCCACCGGCAGTACAACAGCTTTTAATGCAGGCGAATGCCACACACTCAAAATAAACAGCCTGATTCCTGGTCCGGGCAGCCTCATCCGCCCGCTTGCCCCCGGCGATTTCGTTTTTCAAGGAACGGATGGCATCGAAGTATATCCCGGAGACGGCCTGCTGACAGACGGAAAAATTCCGGAGTACCAACAAGCCATCGGAATGGTGATTACCTGTACAGCCGACAAACTGACAGACTCTAAATGCAATGAAAACAACTGGAACCATGCCTACGTAATGGCACTCGACAGCATTGGAACAGGCAGGTGGGGAGATGACAACGTTGATGAAGCCATAGATAACTTCAACACAGAAGTCCGAGTAGACCTGAACATGAACGGTTATTCCGAAACGGAAACAATGCTGGAGCATCATGCCGACAAAGAGAACTTCACAACTGTCTACACAGCTCTCTCCATCCTCGTAAAATATCGCCAAAAGGACAATATCCCCAACAACTCACGCAGCCCGTGGTTCATTCCAAGCATCGGACAATGGTGTGACATGCTGAAAAATATATGTGGAAAAGACCCGATGACATTTAGCCGTACAAGTATCGCTTTCGAAGAGTTCTACAAATACGGAACCGAAACGCTGGACAAGCTGAACGCACAATTGGGCAAAGCAGGCAGGTCGGCAAGAAAGTTGTCGGCTGATAAAAGACGTATATACCAGACCAGCACCGAATTCAACCGACAGTTCAGCTGGATTATCATCTGGGGATTTCTCGATGATTGGGACAGAATCGGCATCAAAGGGTATAATAAAAGTGCCGGCTACCTGATTTATCCCTTCTTTGCATTCTGACTAAAACAAAGCGTTGGAGCATTAGAAAAAACACGTTTTTTCTCATCACTCGTCACTTTCGCCTTCTATCCCTTTGTTTATGGGGCATTGAGCGGTGACGACCATTGTTATGACAAGAGGTTTTGTCAAAATATACTTGATAATTTCCTTTTAAACACGGAATTACACGGATAGATACGGATTTATTTTATCCTTTTTCCGTGAAATCCGTGTAATTCCGTGCCTAAAAAGAAAAAAAAACGGGGAAACGCTCTCTTTATCCGCCTGCTTTTTCATACTTTATCCATTGATTAATATCGAAAAGCCATCGATAAAACTACGGAATGCTTATAGGAAAACCCCGTTTTGCAGTTGCGGGCCGCACGGGGGGCAATTGCGGGCTCTGCGGTTTCCATATGCGGGCTGTACAGCCCGCAGTTACGGGACGAAGAAAACAATACTCCATAACCGGGTTTTACCTACGGTATCTCTGCTTTATATCGCGGAGATACCGTAGAAAAACACCGGCAAACCGGATGCTCCGGACCGGAGTTCGGAACGGTTGCCCAAGCACTTTTACTTATATTCGTCCCAAGCCCTGATAGCCAAATCGTCTGGTGTCATGGTGCAGAAGGCATTGATAAACGCACTTGCCAGACGTGCATTCGTTATCAGCGGAATATTGAGGTCAATAGCGGCGCGGCGTATTCTGTAACCGTTGTCCAACTCGCCCGCAGTGAGGTTCTTCGGAATGTTCACCACCATATCTATCTCTTTTCTGTGCAGCATTTCGAGCGCCTGCGGGTGCATGTCGGGCTCGCTCGGCCAGTAGACACGGGTATTCTCCACCCCGTTCTCGGTAAGGAACTTGCTCGAACCGCCGGTAGCAAACAGTTTATACCCTTTCTTTTGAAGCATGCGGGCTGCGGAAAGCATGTCTACCTTCTGCTTCGGCGTACCGGTGGAGAGCAGGATATTCTTCTGCGGAATACGGTAACCCACCGAAAGCATCGCTTTGAGAATAGCGCAGGAAGTATCGCTGCCTATACACCCCACCTCGCCCGTAGACGCCATATCCACGCCCAATACGGGGTCTGCCTTTTGCAGGCGGTTGAAGGAGAACTGAGAGGCCTTGATTCCTACATAATCGAGGTCGAACAGGTTCTTGTCCGGCTTCTGCACGGGGATACCGAGCATCACTTTCGTAGCCAGTTCGATAAAGTTTATCTTGAGCACCTTGCTTACAAAGGGGAATGAACGCGACGCACGCAGATTACATTCGATTACCTTGATGTCGTTGTCCTTGGCGAGATACTGGATATTGAACGGGCCAGAGATATTCAGCTCGCGGGCTATCTCACGGCTGATGCGCTTGATGCGGCGCACCGTCTCCACATACAGTTTCTGCGGCGGGAACTGGATAGTGGCATCGCCGGAGTGCACACCTGCAAACTCAATGTGTTCGCTGATGGCGTAGGCAACGATTTCCCCGTTCTGCGCCACGGCATCCATTTCCACTTCCTTGGCATGCTCTATGAACTGGCTCACCACCACCGGATGTTTCTTCGAGACGTTTGCCGCCAGTTGCAGGAAGCGTTCCAGCTCTTCCCGGTTGGAGCAGACGTTCATTGCCGCGCCCGAAAGCACGTAGCTGGGACGAACCAGCACCGGGAAGCCTACCTTATCGACAAAGGCATTGATGTCTTCCAGCGAGGTAAGCGCACGCCATTCGGGCTGGTCTACGCCGATACGGTCCAGCATGGCGGAGAACTTGTCGCGGTCTTCGGCGTTGTCGATGCTCCTGGCGCTCGTACCGAGAATGGGCACGCGCTGCGCATCGAGACGCAAGGCGAGGTTGTTGGGTATCTGGCCGCCGGTGGATACGATGACGCCGTGCGGATTCTCCAGTTCGAGGATATCCATGACGCGCTCGAAGGTAAGCTCATCGAAATAAAGGCGGTCGCACATGTCATAATCCGTAGACACGGTTTCGGGGTTGTAGTTGATCATGACGCTGCGGTAGCCTTCCTTGCGGATGGTGTTCAACGCCTGCACGCCGCACCAGTCGAACTCCACCGAGGAACCGATGCGGTATGCACCCGAACCGAGTACGACGATGGATTTACGGTCGCCCAGGTAATGCACATCGTGAGCGATGCCGCTGTACGTCAGGTACAGATAGTTGGTACGGGCGGGATATTCGGCGGCAAGGGTGTCTATTTGTTTCACTACGGGCAGAATACCTGCACGCTTGCGCAGGGCACGTATGGCAAGGATGGCGTCCTCACCGTCCATATACCGTTCCAGGCCGAAAGCGCGGGCTATCTGGAAATCGGAGAAACCCTGTATCTTGGCCCTGTGCAACAATTCCCGCGCGGCTTTGTCATTCAGGAGGGAGTGTAGCATCCTTTCACCTTGTGCGGCTTTCGACGTACCTTCACCCTGTGCAGCTTCCGGTTCGACCTGCACCTTTTCCTGATATTCGTGCAGCGCCCTGCTGGTGTCCATTATATTCATCAGCTTTTCAAGAAACCAGCGGTCTATTTTTGTCAGCGCGTGCACCTGGTCTACGGTATATCCGGCACGGAAGGCCTTGGAGATAACGAAGATACGCTTGTCGGTAGGCTCGCGCAGCGCCTTGTCTATGTCGGGGATAACAAGCTCCCTGTTCTCCACGAAGCCGTGCATCCCCTGTCCTATCATGCGCAACCCCTTCTGAATGGCTTCCTCAAAAGTACGTCCGATAGCCATGACCTCGCCCACGGACTTCATGCTCGAACCCAGTTCCTTATCTACGCCATGAAACTTGCCCAAATCCCAACGGGGAATCTTGCAGACCACATAGTCCAGTGCCGGCTCGAAGAATGCGCCGGTGGTCTTGGTTACGGAGTTCTTCAATTCGAACAGGCCGTAGCCCAGTCCTAATTTGGCGGCAACGAATGCCAGCGGATAACCCGTTGCCTTAGAGGCAAGTGCGGACGAACGGCTCAAGCGGGCGTTTACCTCGATAACGCGGTAGTCCTCGCTTTCGGGGTCGTAGGCATACTGCACGTTGCACTCGCCCACAATGCCGATGTGGCGGATGATGCGGATAGCCAGTTCGCGCAGTTTATGATAATCCGTATTGCTCAGTGTCTGCGACGGAGCAATCACGATAGACTCTCCGGTGTGGATGCCCAGCGGGTCGAAGTTCTCCATGTTGCACACCGTGATGCAGTTGTCGAAACGGTCGCGTACCACTTCGTACTCCACCTCTTTCCAGCCGCGCAAGGATTTCTCCACCAGCACTTGCGGGGAGAAAGAGAAAGCCTTTTCCACCAGTACGTTCAGTTCGTCTTCGTTGTCGCAGAAGCCCGACCCTAACCCGCCGAGCGCATAAGCGGCACGGACGATAACCGGATAGCCCAGTTCCGCAGCGGCGCGGCGGGCATCCGCAGCATTCTCCACAGCCTCGCTCCGGATGGTCTTTACATTGATTTCGTTCAGCTTCTGTACGAATATCTCACGGTCTTCCGTATCTATAATGGCCTGTACGGGCGTACCGAGCACCTCGACGCCGTACTTCCCGAAAACACCTTCCTTGTAGAGCTCCACGCCGCAGTTCAAAGCCGTTTGTCCGCCAAAGGCGAGCATGATGCCGTCGGGACGTTCTTTTTCGATAACCTTCTCCACGAAGTAAGGGGTTACGGGCAGAAAGTAAATCCGATCGGCAACGCCTTCCGAGGTCTGCACCGTGGCAATGTTCGGATTGATGAGGACGGTGTGGATACCTTCTTCCTTCAATGCCTTGAGCGCCTGCGAACCGGAGTAGTCAAACTCTCCCGCCTCACCTATTTTCAGTGCGCCGGACCCCAGCAGCAGGACTTTCTTTATATTGTTCTCTTTCATTTGTCTTGATTTGATTGTACCAATAATTTGTTTTCACACGTATCCGAATCTTTTTCGATACCGATAAAACGGTTATAGCAGCTTCACGAACTCATCGAACAGAAATTCCGTATCCGTCGGTCCGCTGGCCGCTTCGGGATGAAACTGTGCGGAGAACCACGGATTGCGCTTATGGCGGATGCCTTCGTTGGAGCCGTCGTTCATATTGACGAAGAGCGGTTCCCAGTCTGCGCCCAGCGTGTTGCTGTCCACTGCATAGCCGTGGTTCTGCGAAGTGATGAAACAACGCTCCGTACCCACCATGCGTACGGGCTGGTTGTGGCTGCGGTGTCCGTATTTCAATTTGTATATTTCGGCTCCGCCGGCTTTGGAGAGTAGCTGATTGCCCATGCAAATGCCGAAGATAGGCAGCTTCTCGTTCTGCATCGCCTTGCGGATGTTCCGGACGGCGGCATCGCAGGTATCGGGGTCGCCGGGACCGTTGGAGATGAACAGCCCGTCGAACTCCAGTCCGTTGAAGTCGTAATCCCAGGGAACGCGGATTACTTCCACATCCCGCTTCAAGAGGCAACGGATGATGTTGGCCTTGACACCGCAGTCCACAAGGAGCACTTTCTTTCTGCCCTCGCCCGTGTTGTAACGGATAACTTCCCTGCAACTCACCTTATCCACGTAGTTTACACCCGCATAAGCGGCTTGGGGCACATTATCGGGATCGTCGTCAAAGACAATCTTTCCCATCATCACCCCGTGCTCGCGCAGCACTTTCGTCAACTCGCGGGTATCGATGCCCGTAATGCCCGGCACTTGTTCGCGTTTCAGCCAGTTGCCGAGGCTTTCCACGGCATTCCAATGACTGTAGTTACCGGAATAATCGCTTACGATAAGGGCTTCGGCATGGATGCGTTCGCTCTCCATAAATACAGGCAGCCCGTCGGAGGCGAAGGTAAAAGGCGGCACACCGTAATTGCCCGCCAAGGGATATGTAAGCGTCATCAACTGTCCGGCATACGAAGGGTCGGTCAGGCTTTCGGGATAACCCGACATGGCAGTGTTGAACACCACTTCTCCCGCTACCGGCTTTTCATAACCAAACGACTTGCCGTGAAAACGGCTCCCGTCGTCAAGGATAAGAGTCACATTTCTCATATTCAGAATTGATATACTTGTTCTATGTAATTAATAAATGCCACGTTCAGCAGCTTCACACCGCCCGGCGTGGGATAGTCACCGCTGAAGTACCAGTCGCCCCGGTGCTGCGGGCAGGCTTCGCGCAAGCCTTCGAGAGGTTGATAGACAATCTGCACTTGGGCTTTCGTACCTTTCGGGGTGAGCAGTTCCACCATTTTGGCGGAAATCTCCTCGTCGGTAAAGGGAGCGTATATCTCCTTTACGTAGTTCACCATCTGTTCTTTGGGCAGACTCACCTGTTCTTTGGACTTGCGGTAGGCGGACTCGATGACATCGCGCATCTCGCGTTCTTTCAGCAACTCGATGGCAGCCTTGAAAGCTATGAACTCGCTCATCTTCGCCATGTCGATGCCGTAATAGTCGGGATAGCGCACCTGCGGCGAGGAGCTTACAATCACTATCTTCTTCGGGCCGAGGCGGTCGAGAATGCCGATGATGCTCTGCTTCAGGGTAGTGCCGCGCACAATGCTGTCGTCTATGATAACCAGATTGTCCGTACCGGGCACGAGGCTGCCGTAAGTGATGTCGTACACATGGGCGGCAAGGTCGTTGCGGCTGTTGCCCTCGGCAATGAAAGTACGCAGCTTGATGTCCTTAATGGCCACCTTCTCGCTCCGTATGCGGCGGGACAGGATACGCTCCAGCTCATCGTGGCTGGGGTTGTGTCCCAAAGCGGCAATCTGCCGCACCTTCTCCTCGTTGAGATAGTCGTCCAGTCCCTGCAACATTCCGTAAAAAGCCACTTCCGCAGTATTCGGTATAAAGGAAAAGACGGTGTGGTCTATATCCTTGTCGATGGCTTTCAGGATGTTAGGTACCAGTTTCTCACCCAACAGTTTACGTTCCTTGTAGATGTCCATGTCACTGCCGCGACTGAAATAGATACGCTCGAAGGAGCAAGGCTTCACCTCGCGCGGCTTGTTGATTTGCACTGTGCGGAGCTTGCCGGCTTTGTTGATTAGCAAAGCCTGTCCCGGTTGCAACTCCCTGATGCGGTCGGCCGAGACGTTAAGCGCGGTCTGGATGACGGGGCGCTCGCTGGCAAGCACCGCTATCTCATCGTCCTGATACCAGAATGCAGGGCGGATGCCCCACGGGTCGCGGACGGCGAATGTCTCGCCGCTTCCGGTAAGTCCGCACATCACATAGCCCCCGTCCCACTCCTTGCTCGAGGTGCGCAGGACGTTGGCGAGGTCGATATGGTCTTCGATGTAATGCGTGATGCCCATGCCCGTCAGTCCTTCGGCTTCGGCAAGGTTGAAGAGGCGCTCCACCTCGCGGTCGAGCCGGTGGCCCACCTGCTCCAGCATGATATACGTATCGGCATACTTGCGCGGGTGCTGGCCGATGGCGGTGATGCGTGCGAAGATTTCATCCACGTTCGTCAGGTTGAAGTTGCCGCACAGGGCAAGGTTCTTGGCACGCCAGTTGTTCCGCCTGAGAAACGGATGCACGTACGAGAGGCCCGACTTCCCCGTGGTGGAGTAACGCAGATGCCCCATATACACCTCTCCCGCAAAGGGGAGCACGCGCTTGGCATAGCCGGCGTCGTGCAGTTGTTCTTTCGTAAGGTCTTTAAAGTTGCTTTGCACCGTGCCGAATATCTCGGTGATGGCTCCCGAACCGAGCGCCCGTTCGCGAAACATATATTCCTCGCCGGGGTTCGCTTCCAGTTTCACACAAGCCAGTCCGGCGCCTTCCTGCCCCCGGTTGTGCTGTTTCTCCATGAGAAGATAGAGCTTGTTCAGCCCGTACATCCATGTACCGTACTTTTCTTCGTAATACTCCAGCGGTTTCAGCAGGCGTATCATGGCGACGCCACATTCATGCTTCAGTTGTTCCATTTATATATTTACTAATGAGTAATTACTTCTTTTAAAAACGCGTTATTTATGTTCTGAGAACATATCATCTGTCAAGGGCAAACGCATTATCTGTTTTACCCATACATATCATCCGCTTCCGGTCATTCCACCGTTACCGACTTGGCAAGATTACGCGGTCGGTCTACATCCATGCCTTTACATACGGCTATGTGATAAGCGAGCAGTTGCAAGGGAACCGTAGTTATTAACGGGCCAAGACATTCCATTGTTTCGGGAAGTTCGATACAAATGTCAGCGATTTTACCGATAACCGTATCTCCCTTGGTAACAATCGCTATCACCCTGCCTTTGCGCGCTTTAATTTCCTGTATATTGCTCAGTACTTTTTCGTACAATCCGTTCTGTGTGGCAATAACCACCACCGGCATTTCCGCATCTATCAAAGCAATAGGCCCATGCTTCATTTCGGCGGCCGGATAGCCTTCCGCATGGATGTACGAGATTTCTTTCAGCTTCAAAGCGCCTTCCAACGCTACGGGATAACTGTAACCGCGTCCCAGATAGATAAAATTGTGTGCGTAAGTGAAGATTTTGGAAAGCTCCGCTATACGGTCGTTCAGCTTCAGCACCTCTTTCATCTTTCCGGGAATCTGTCCGAGTTCCCTCACTATGGCGAGGTATTGCGTTTCATCAATCGTACGCTTCTCCCGTGCAAGAGTCAATGCCAACATGGTGAGCACAGTTACCTGACCTGTAAAGGCTTTGGTGGACGCCACACCTATTTCCGGCCCTACATGAATGTAAGACCCCGTATTCGTAGCGCGCGGAATACTCGAACCGATAGCATTACAGATGCCATATATAAATGCACCACGGCTTTTGGCAAGTTCTATGGCAGCCAGCGTATCGGCTGTCTCCCCGCTTTGCGAAATGGCAATCACCACATCACTACTGTCAATCACCGGGTCCCGGTAACGAAATTCCGAAGCATACTCCACTTCCACCGGAATGCGGCAGAAACTCTCTATCAGATGTTTGCCTATAAGCGCAGCGTGCCACGACGTGCCACAAGCCACAATTACAAAACGTTTGGCAGCAAGCAGACGTTCCTTATAATCTATAATGGCGGAAAGCACCACGTTAGTACCCTCCAGATTAATGCGTCCGCGCATACAGTCATGAATACAATCGGGTTGCTCAAAAATCTCCTTCAACATGAAATGCGGATAACCGCCCTTCTCCAACTGGCCGAGATTGAGCGCCACCGTCTTTACCTCGTGCGGGCACTCCACATTCTTGAGATTCACCACTTTCAGTTTCTCCCCACAACGAATAACGGCTATCTCCTCATCTTCCAGATAGACCACCTTGTCCGTATATTCCACAATCGGAGTGGCATCGGATGCCAAGAAGAATTCATCCTGCCCGATACCCACCACCAACGGACTGCTTTTGCGCGCAGCAATAATCTCATCAGGATTCTCCCTGTCGAGCACGGCAATGGCATATGCACCGATAACCTCCTGCAAAGCCAGTTGCACGGCAGTCAGTAAATCGATGCGGTTTATAACCTGAATGTATTCTATGAGTTGTATCAGTACCTCGGTGTCGGTACTACTTTTAAAAGTATAGCCTTTGGCTTGGAGTTTGTCTTTAAGGGCGGCGTAATTTTCAATGATACCGTTGTGAATAAGAGCGAATCTTTCGGAAGAGGAATAATGGGGATGAGCGTTAACGGAACAAGGTTCTCCATGTGTAGCCCAGCGGGTATGTGCAATACCTATACTACCGGAAATATCTTTTTGAGTAACGAAAGTTTCTAAATCCGAAACCTTTCCTTTCGTCTTGTACACGTTCAGTTGTCGGTCATCACTGATTAATGCTACCCCTGCACTATCGTATCCGCGGTACTCCAACCGCTTCAAACCTTTGATAAGAATGGGGTAGGCTTTTCTTTGACCTATATAGCCTACTATTCCACACATAATATATCAGTATTTGATTTGCGCTGCAAAGATATATATTCTTTAGAACATAAAGTTAACCTTTTCACTATTTATTTGTCAAAAGAGTAGAAAAAAGTTATTTTATTATCAAAAAGACAAGGAAAATAATATTTTAAAAGCAAAAGGTCTAATTTATAATCTTAAAGCAAACAGACGAAATCTGATTTAAGATTAGAAGAAAACAAAGGGTATTTTCTATCAGATTATAACTTCATCCCCCGGTGTAAGTATTTAGCAAGGCACAAATCGAGGAATATTGTTATCAATTTGAAACTAAATATATATATTTGCAAAACATTTTGATACAACAAATAGGCATTACATAAATTGGAGTAAACCAAAAATGGAAAACAAAGAGCTTTTTAACAACAAAACAAAGGAACAACCCGCACAACGACAGCCCATGCAGTTGGGCCTGTACGATGCCACCAATGAACACGACGCTTGCGGTGTGGGAATGTTAGTGAACATTCACGGCAGCAAATCACATGAATTGGTTGAATCCGCATTGAAAGTATTGGAGAATATGCGTCATCGCGGAGCGGAAGGTGCCGACAACAAGACCGGAGACGGCGCCGGCATCATGTTGCAAATACCGCACGAATTCATCCTGCTGCAAGGCATCCCCGTTCCCGAAAAAGGGAAATACGGAACAGGACTGCTTTTTCTTCCGAAAGATGAGAAAGACCGGGCAGCCATCCTGAGTATCATCATTGAAGAAATAGAGAAAGAAGGATTGACGCTGATGCACCTGCGCAATGTGCCTACCTGCCCCGAAATACTGGGTGAGGCCGCACTTGCCAACGAACCCGACATCAAACAAATCTTCATCACCGGATTTACGGACAGTGAAACCGCCGACCGCCGTCTCTATATAATAAGGAAAAGAATAGAAAACAAAGTACGCAGGTCGGATATAGCCGCACGAGAGGATTTCTATATCGTGTCGCTGTCTACGAAGAACATCATCTATAAAGGTATGCTCTCTTCCCTACAGTTACGTAACTACTTCCCCGACCTGACAAACAACTACTTCACCAGCGGACTGGCTCTGGTGCACTCCCGTTTCAGCACCAACACCTTCCCTACATGGGGACTGGCACAGCCGTTCCGTCTCTTGGCGCACAACGGTGAAATCAATACCATACGCGGTAACCGCGGCTGGATGGAAGCGCGTGAAAGCGTCCTGTCCTCTCCCGCCCTTGGCGACATCAAAGAACTGCGTCCCATCATCCAGCCGAACATGAGCGACAGCGCCTCGCTGGACAACGTACTGGAGTTCCTTGTCATGTCCGGCCTCAGCCTACCGCATGCCATGGCAATGCTCGTACCGGAATCCTTCAACGAAAAGAACCCCATCAGCGAAGACCTCAAGGCCTTCTACGAATACCACTCTATCCTCATGGAACCTTGGGACGGACCTGCCGCACTACTCTTCAGCGACGGACGCTATGCGGGTGGTATGTTGGATCGCAACGGTCTGCGTCCCGCACGCTACCTTATTACGCACAACGACATCATGGTAGTGGCAAGTGAAGTCGGCGTAATGGATTTCGAACCGGGCGACATCAAAGAGAAAGGTCGTCTGCAACCCGGCAAGATACTTTTGATAGATACCGAGAAAGGCGAGATTTACTACGACGGCGAACTGAAAAAGCAACTTGCCGAAGCCAAGCCCTACCGCACTTGGCTCGCCAGCAACCGCATCGAACTGAACGAACTGAAAAGCGGGCGCAAAGTGCCCCACAACGTGGACAACTATAACAGTATGCTACGTACGTTCGGCTTCTCCAAAGAAGATGTCGAGAAAATCATCCTACCCATGGCATCCAACGGCGCCGAGCCTGTCAGCGCAATGGGTAACGACACCCCGCTTGCCGTACTTTCCGACAAGCCGCAGCTACTATACAATTACTTCCGCCAACAGTTTGCGCAAGTCACCAATCCGCCTATCGACCCTATCCGCGAAGAGTTGGTAATGTCTCTCACCGAGTACATCGGCGCAGTGGGCATGAACATACTGACACCCAACGAAAGCCATTGCAAAATGGTACGGCTGAACCACCCCATCCTGACGAATGCGCAATTGGATATTCTCTGCAACATCCGCTACAAAGGCTTCAAGACCGTAAAGCTGCCGATACTGTTTGAAGTCTCCAAAGGACGTGCAGGACTGCAGGAAGCGCTTGACCGCCTGTGCAAGGAAGCCGAAGAGTCCGTCACCGAAGGCGTGAACTACATTGTACTGACCGACCGCAACGTAGATACCGTCCATGCCGCCATCCCCTCATTGCTTGCCGTATCGGCAGTGCACCACCACCTCATTTCGGTAGGAAAGCGCGTACAGACCGCATTGGTCGTGGAAAGCGGCGAGATACGCGAAGTGATGCACGCCGCACTGCTCCTCGGATTCGGTGCAAGCGCACTGAACCCCTATATGGCATTTGCCGTACTGAACGAACTCGTTGCCAAGAAAGAGGTACAGTTGGACTATGCCACCGCAGAGAAGAATTACATCAAAGCCATTTGCAAAGGCCTGTTCAAGATTATGAGCAAAATGGGTATCAGCACCATCCGCTCCTACCGGGGCGCAAAGATATTCGAGGCTGTCGGGCTGAGCGAAGAATTGAGCAACGCTTACTTCGGCGGATTAAAATCGGCTATCGGCGGCATCCGTTTGGATGAGGTGGCACGTGACGCCATCACTTTTCACGACGAAGGAGAAGCGATGAAAAAGGAAGAAACGCGCATGAAGAATGATGGTGGTGAAGCTCCCCTATTGCCGAACAAAGGACTGTACGCATACCGTAAGGACGGAGAAAAGCACGCTTGGAACCCAGAGACTATCAGTACCCTGCAAATAGCTACTCGTCTGGGCAGTTACAAGAAATTCAAAGAGTTTACCCGCTTGGTCGATGAGAAAGAAAAGCCTATCTTCCTGCGCGACTTTCTCGACTTCCGTCACAACCCCATTTCCATAGACAGGGTGGAACCGGTGGAAAGCATTCTGAAACGTTTCGTTACGGGCGCCATGTCTTTCGGAGCCATCAGTCAGGAAGCGCATGAGGCAATGGCGGTTGCCATGAATAAACTGCACGGGCGAAGCAATACGGGTGAAGGCGGTGAAGATGCCGCACGCTTCGGAACTGAAATGCGCAGTGCCATCAAACAGGTAGCATCCGGACGTTTCGGGGTCACTACGGAATATCTGGTGAATGCCGACGAAATACAGATAAAAGTGGCACAAGGCGCCAAGCCGGGTGAAGGCGGCCAGTTGCCGGGATTCAAAGTAGACCAAGTGATTGCCCGCACGCGCCACTCCATTCCAGGTATTTCATTGATTTCTCCCCCGCCCCATCACGACATCTATTCCATCGAAGACCTGGCACAGCTTATCTTCGACTTGAAGAACGTCAATCCGAAAGCCAAAATCAGCGTGAAGCTGGTAGCCGAAAGCGGTGTGGGAACTATCGCCGCAGGTGTGGCGAAAGCCAAAGCCGACCTCATCGTCATCTCCGGCGCCGAAGGCGGTACAGGCGCATCACCCGCAAGCTCCATCCGATATGCCGGCATCTCGCCCGAACTCGGACTGAGCGAGACGCAACAGACACTGGTACTGAACGGGCTGCGCGGACAAGTGCTGCTGCAAGTGGACGGACAACTGAAAACCGGACGCGACGTAGTACTCATGGCCATGCTCGGTGCGGAAGAATACGGTTTCGCCACCGCTGCCCTCATCGTATTGGGATGCGTGATGATGCGCAAGTGTAACCAAAACACATGTCCCGTAGGTGTAGCCACCCAGAACCCGGAACTGCGCAAACGTTTCATCGGCCGTAGCGAATACCTTGTGAACTACTTTACCTTCCTTGCCCGCGAAGTACGCGAGTATCTGGCAGAGATTGGAGTGGAAAAACTGGATGATATCATCGGGCGTACCGACCTCATCATCCGCAGACCGGATGACGGCATCAAGAAACATCAACTCATCAACTTCGACAAAGTACTGGCGCGTGTGGACAACGGAGCCGCCATCCGCCACATCATAAACCAGCAACACGGCATCGACCGCGTAAAAGACGTGGAAATGCTGAATGCCGCCGCCAATGCCGTAGACGAACAGAAAGAAGTTTCTCTCGAATATACCATCGCCAACACCGACCGCGCCTGCGGTGCGATGCTCTCCGGCGCTATCGCCGCCAAGTACGGCGCAAAAGGCCTGCCCGAACATACACTGAACGTCAAGTTCAAAGGCTCGGCCGGACAGAGTTTCGGAGCATTCCTCGTACCGGGTATCAACTTCAAGCTGGAAGGTGAGGCCAATGACTATCTGGGCAAAGGGCTGAGTGGCGGACGTATCGCCGTACTACCCCCTGTACGCAGCAACTTCGAGGCCGAGAAGAACACAATTGCCGGAAACACCCTTCTGTATGGTGCAACCAGCGGCGAAGTATATATCAACGGTCGCGTAGGCGAACGCTTTGCCGTCCGCAACTCCGGTGCAATAGCCGTTGTAGAGGGTGTGGGTGACCATTGCTGCGAATACATGACCGGCGGACGTGTAGTGGTGCTCGGACAGACGGGACGTAACTTTGCCGCAGGTATGTCCGGTGGTGTGGCCTACGTCTGGAACAAAGACGGAAACTTCGACTACTTCTGTAACATGGAAATGGTGGAACTAAGCCTCATTGAAGAAACCTCATACCGCAAGGAGTTGCACGAACTCATCCGCCAGCATTATCTCTACACCGGTTCCAAACTGGCGCGCATCCTACTCGATGACTGGACGCACTACGTAGACGAGTTTATCCAAGTAGTCCCTATCGAGTACAAGAAAGTGCTGCAAGAAGAACAGATGAAGAAGCTGCAACAGAAGATTGCGGATATGCAAAGAGACTATTAAATTAAAAATTGAGAATTGAGAATTAAAAAATACAGAATAGTGCGTACTTACAAATTCCACGTTCTTTTTAATTTTCGATTCTCTGAGTATTATTTCTTAATTTTCAATTTTTAATTCTCAATTTATCAATCATGGGCGATTCAAAAGCATTCTTAAATATCCCCCGCCAAGAAGCGGGCTACCGTCCGATACACGAACGTATCACAGATTTCAGCCAGGTGGAACAGACGCTGAACAGTCACGACCGCAAGCTCCAAGCCTCACGCTGTATGGAATGCGGTGTACCTTTTTGCCATTGGGCATGTCCGTTGGGCAACAAGCAACCGGAGTTTCAAGACGCACTCTGCAAAGGAAAATGGCGCGAAGCCTATCAAGTACTGAACGAGACGAATGATTTCCCCGAATTTACGGGACGTATCTGCCCCGCACTTTGTGAGAAGTCATGTGTGCTGAAACTCTCCTGCGATGCTCCCGTAACCATCCGCGAGAATGAGGCAGCCATTGCCGAAGCCGCTTTTCGTGAAGGATATATCGTGCCTGTCCGCCCCGAACGCAATGGCTGGAAAATAGCTGTCATCGGTGCAGGGCCTGCCGGGCTGAGCGTTGCCGCACGGCTGAATGCCCGTGGCTACGAAGTCACGATATTCGATTCCAAACCGATGCCGGGCGGACTGCTTCGCTACGGTATTCCCAATTTCAAACTACCCAAAGAAGTGATAGACCGTCGCATGAATGTACTGAAAGCCGAAGGTATCCGGTTTGAAATGGGTGTCTGCATCGATATGCAGAAGCTGCCCGCAGGTTTCGATGCTTACGCCGTCTGCACAGGCACTCCCACTGCCCGTGACCTTACCATCCCCGGCCGTGAACTGAAAGGTATCTACTTTGCCCTCGATATGCTGGCTCAACAGAACCGTATCCTCGACGGAGAGACATTCCCGAAAGAGCAGCTTGTCAATGCCCGTGGCAAACGGGTGCTTGTCATTGGCGGTGGCGACACAGGCTCGGACTGCATCGGCACGAGCATCCGCCAAGGAGCTACGAGCGTGACACAAATAGAAATCATGCCACAACCACCCGTAGGCCACAATGACGCTACGCCCTGGCCGCAATGGCCCGTTGTCCTGAAAACCACTTCCAGTCACGAAGAAGGATGCACACGCCGCTGGTCACTGGCATCCAACAGATTCATCGGCAAGAACGGAAAGGTTTGCGGCGTGGAAGTGGAAGAAGTGGAATGGCTTCCGGCAAAAGACGGTGGCCGCCCCACCATGAAACCTACGGGTAAGAAAGAAGTCATTGAAGCCGATATGGTGCTGTTGGCTATGGGCTTCCTCAAACCGGAACAGCCGACATTTGCAGAGAATGTATTCGTGGCGGGAGATGCCGCCAATGGTGCAAGTCTCGTAGTACGTGCACTGGCTGACGGTCGCAAAGTAGCCCGGCGGATTGACCAATACTTCAACCGGTAGTTTTGCGGCAACGAAAAAAGTTTCAAAGAGGGATACCAAGAGTTTCAACGCATGAAACTTTCTGTCCCCCGGTGTGAAACGACTCGTTTCAACGCTTGAAACAATCCGTTCCAACGGACGAAACTGCCAGTCTCACCCGATACAACTAACATCATCCCGATATCAACTTCTAAAACAACTACAACCATGTGTGGAATAGCAGGTATTTTCAACATAAAATCCCAGACTCCGGAACTCAGGAGTAAAGCTTTAAAAATGGCACAGAAAATCCGCCATCGCGGACCGGACTGGAGCGGTATTTATGTAGGCGGCTCCGCAATCCTTGCACACGAGCGGCTTTCTATCGTCGACCCTCAATCGGGTGGGCAACCTCTGTACTCGCCCGACCGCAAGCAAATCCTTGCCGTCAACGGTGAGATATACAACCACCGCGATATCCGTGCACATTACGCCGGAAAGTACACCTTCCAGACGGGTTCGGACTGCGAAGTCATCCTCGCCCTCTACAAAGACAAGGGCATCAATTTCCTCGAAGAACTGAACGGTATCTTCGCCTTTGCCCTCTACGATGAAGAGACGGACGATTACCTCATAGCCCGCGACCCCATCGGAGTGATACCTTTATATATAGGCCGCGACAAGGAAGGCCGCATCTACTTCGGCAGCGAACTGAAAGCTCTCGAAGGCTTCTGCGACGAGTACGAGCCTTTCCTGCCCGGACACTATTACCGGGGACGTGAGGGTAAAATGCACCGCTGGTACACTCGCGACTGGATGCAATACCTTGCCGTAAAAGACAACTATCATACTGGTTACCCTGACGTCAATGCCACAACCTACCAAACTCAGGTTTCTGCCGTACATGATGCCCTCGAAGCCGCCGTACAGCGCCAACTTATGTCGGACGTACCTTACGGCGTGTTGTTGTCCGGCGGGCTGGACTCTTCCGTAATCTCGGCCATCGCCAAGAAATACGCCGGAAAACGTATTGAGACGGACAACAAGGCAGATGCGTGGTGGCCTCAACTCCACTCTTTTGCAGTAGGCTTGAAAGGTGCTCCCGACCTCATCAAAGCACGTGAAATGGCGCAATACATCGGCACTATCCACCATGAAATAAACTACACCATTCAAGAAGGGCTGGACGCCATTCGCGATGTCATCTACTTCATCGAAACCTACGACGTAACCACTGTCCGCGCATCCACGCCCATGTACTTGCTGGCGCGTGTCATCAAGAGCATGGGCATCAAGATGGTACTTAGTGGTGAAGGTGCGGACGAAGTATTCGGCGGCTACCTCTACTTCCACAAAGCGCCCACACCACAAGCCTTCCATGAAGAAACAGTACGTAAGCTCTCCAAACTGTACCTTTACGATTGCCTGCGCGCCAACAAGAGTCTTGCCGCTTGGGGCGTGGAAGGACGTGTCCCGTTTCTCGACAAAGAATTTCTGGATGTAGCCATGCGACTGAATCCTGCCACGAAGATGTGTCCCGGAAAAGAAATTGAAAAGAAAGTGGTTCGCGAAGCCTTTGCGGATATGCTGCCCGAAAGCGTCGCATGGCGTCAGAAAGAACAATTTTCTGATGGTGTGGGTTACAGCTGGATTGATACGCTGAAAGCTGTCACTGCCGCTGCCGTCAGTGATGAACAGATGCGGAAAGCCTCCGAACGCTTCCCCGTAAACACACCGATGAACAAAGAGGAATACTACTACCGCACTATTTTCGAGGAGCACTTCCCCAGCGAGAGTGCCGCCCGCAGTGTACCCAGCGTACCGAGTGTAGCCTGTTCCACCGCCGAAGCATTGGCATGGGACGTCTCATTCCAAGGGAAAAACGACCCTAGCGGACGCGCCGTTGCCGGTGTGCACGAAGAAGCCTACAAGGACTGAACCTTAAAAAAAGTAACCACACGGCAAATGCAACGGATTTTTAATATACTTTCTGTTTCATATTCGTAAGCTTATGCTACCTTTGCGAAAGAACGATGAAAATAATTAATTCTAAAGCCCATGAAACTGAAAAGCCTTATTATCACTTCCGCCCTGCTACTTGCCGCTTGTGGCTATACACAGGCACAGTCCACCCAAGTCATTGCTCACCGCGGCTTCTGGAAAACAGACGGTTCGGCACAGAATTCCATTGCCGCACTGGTGAAAGCCGACTCCATAAATTGTTACGGTTCCGAGTTCGATGTATGGCTCACCGCCGACAACCAACTTGTAGTAAACCACGATAGCACTTTCAAGGGAGTGAATATGCAGAAATCCACCGCACAACAGTGTACCGCCGTCATACTGGACAACGGAGAGCAACTCCCCACCCTGCGGCAATACTTGGAGAAGGCCGGACAACTGAAAACGCGCCTTATTCTGGAACTGAAATCCCACAAGACACCCGAACAGGAAACACGTGCCGTAGAAAGTATCGTGAAGATGGTGAAAGACATGGGATTGGAGAACCGCATGGAATACATCGCTTTCTCGCGACACGCCACCAAAGAATTTATCCGTCTTACCCCCAAAGGAACTCCGGTATATTATCTGGAAGGCGACCTCTCTCCCAAAGAACTGAAAGAATGGGGATGCGCCGGACCCGACTATCACTTCAGCGTATTCAAAAGACATCCCGAATGGATTAAAGAGTCCCACGACTTGGGCATGAAAGTAAATGCTTGGACCATAAACGATGCCAAAGACATGAAGTGGTTGATTGACCACGGTGTGGATTTCATCACTACCAACGTCCCCGTAGAACTGCAAGAAATATTACAGTAAAAGCATCAGCTTACAATACATTTAGAAAGTTATTACAGACAAGCTGCTTCATTATGAAAACAATGAAGCAGCTTTTATATTTCAAAAAGGTAGTAATAAGCGAATAAAACAATCATTTTTATTATTTCCCCGCAAGAGTGCGAGAGCATTATATTACAATCTTTACGAATATAGCATCATATACTTTTAAATTGAAAGGGAAATCATATATATTTGCACTGAATGAAAGCAGGAATAGAAATAAATAGAAAACAGATATCAATATAGATAAAAATCATCCAAAACGTCGTATATTTGCATTGAAATAAGACAAAAAGATATAGTCAACTAACCAAGTAAGTACAAAATGACAAGAAGCATAAAGTTTACCAAGATGCATGGCGCAGGAAACGACTACATATATGTAGACACTACCCGCTATCCTATCGAGAACCCGGAGAAACTCTCGAAGAAATGGAGCGCACCGCATACGGGAATCGGCAGTGACGGTCTGGTACTTATAGGGCGCTCCGACAAAGCCGATTTCAGCATGCGCATTTTCAATGCGGACGGTTCGGAAGCCAAGATGTGCGGCAATGCCAGCCGGTGCATCGGCAAATACCTTTATGACTACAAGCTGACTTCCAAAACAGAAATCACACTCGATACCCTGTCCG
>ENA-UEOJ01000331-UEOJ01000331.1-human-gut-metagenome-genome-assembly--contig:-NODE-331-length-39365-cov-4.170790_pt1 | contig 39365 bp, 30 predicted proteins | sample MGYA00242885_ERZ507886 | MGnify/ENA primary metagenome ERZ507886 (study PRJEB26167, sample SAMN06115505) | human gut metagenome | host: Homo sapiens | place: China:Anhui | collected 2015-08-07 | study... | reverse complement strand
GGGGATTGCAGACATAAGGAAGCCGGGGAACGATTGTCCCCGGCTTCTTTCGTTCAGCCTCCTCTATTTCATAATCCGGCAATCGAACAGCGGCCCGGCCACGGCGTCGTCGCGGATGGCGCGCAGCGTCACGGTCACCTGCTCTTTGCCTGCCGTCAGCTCCGCCGGAATCCGGTAGCTGCGCTCGACGTACTGCGGCCCCCAGTTATGGATGTTCTCGAAACCGACCTTCCGGCCGTCGATCTCGATGTCGAACGAGTGGTTGTAGAAGCGGTTGCCCCAATAGGTACAGTAGAGCGTGTTGGGCACGTCAGGGGCCACGGCCATGTCGAACGAGAACCAGCCGCCGAGCGTCTCGCGGTATTTGCGGCCTTCGAATTCATGGGGCGCGGTCTTCTCGCCCCGGAGATTGTGGTCGCGTTCGGGCTGCATCTCGCCGGGTGTAAACTGCGACACGGTGCGTTCGCGCAGCCACTCCTCGCGGTGCTCCCGCAGGCGCATGTCGGCGAGTTGTTCTTTCCACGTCGTCTCCGGAAAATGCTGGAAGTAAACCATCATGCGCCGTCCGCCCACTTCGTAATAGGGAATCAGCTCCTTCTGCACGGGCTGCGCGGTCAGCGTTTCGAAACGCAGCCGCTTCTTATCGGTGCATTTCACCAACGCCGATACATCGGTCACGTCGTCGGCGACGATAACGGGAATCTCCTCTTTGTCTTCGAGCACGGAGCTGAGCACGACGGGACCATAGAAATAGGCCCGCAGCGCGGAGTCGCCCGGAATCGGTTCCGAGTGAAGCGACTGGCGCAGCACGAAGCGCACCTCGTCCCCCGAACGCCACTTGCGGTTTACGGAGATATAGCTTCCCGGCTTGGCCTTCTGTTTCACCGGCCGCCCGTTTACCGTCAGTTCGTAACCCTCGGCCGCCCATTCGGGGTAACGCAGGTTCAGTCCGAACCGCTGCGCCCCGGACATTTCGACGCGCAGCCGCACCTCGTCCGAACAGGGAAAGTCGGTAAGCTGTTCAACCTTCACCCTGCGCGATTTCCAGTCGAGCGTCGAAGGGATATAAAGATTGACATACAGGTTTTCGCGCGCGTCGGTAAAGTAAATGAACTCGCCGTAACGGGCGTGATTCTCCATACCGGAGCCGACACAGCACCAGAACGAATCGAAGGGCAGGCAGAACCCCTTGCGGTGTCCCGATCCCATAGGCGACATATAGCACACCATTCCGTCGTCGGGATTCTGCGATGCGAGAATCTGGTTGTAAAGCGCCCGCTCGTAATAATCGGCCCGCCTGACCGTAGGATCGAGCTGATACAGGTGTTTGGTCAGCTTGAGCATGTTGTAGGTATTGCAGGTCTCGCAGGTTCCGTCCGAAAGCCGGTTTGCCAGCATGCCCGGTGCGCCGAAATGCTCGTATTCGCTGTTGCCACCGATCGCATAGCTGTGGAATCCGACCACGCGGTGCCAGAAATAGTCGGCGATACGCCGGTAACGCTCATCCCCGGAACACTCGTACTCGCGGACGGCGCCGACGATCTTAGGTATCTGCGTATTGGCATGCTTGCCCGGCAGCGAATCCACCCCGGCGGCCAGCGGACGCAGAATCTCGCGGTGGTCGAAACGGCAGGCCAGCTCCAAGTATTTACGCTCCCCCGTCAGGACATAGATGTCGGCCAGCGATTCCGTGATTCCGCCGTGTTCGCAAATCAGGATTTTGTCCATCTGTTCGTCCGAAAGCTTCGCCACCAGTCCGTCAAGCCAGTCGGCAAAGCGCACCAGCACGGTCAAAGCCTTGGCATTGGGCGTATAACGGCAGACATCGACCAGCCCGGCATACATTTTATGCAGGGTGTAGAACGGCACCCAGCCGCCGTTGAGGTCAAATCCCTGCGAGCGGATATCGCCCCGCTCCAGCTCGGCGAAGAGCGCGCGGCTGCGTTCGAACCCGGCCAGCAGTCCTGTGCCCTCCTTCTCCTGACACTCGGCAAGGCCGTCGATCGAATAATTGATCTTATCGAGCAGCGCCCGATCGCCGGTTGCGGCGTACATCATCGCGGCCGCCGACAGAAAATGCCCGAACCCGTGGCCCGAACATCCGGCGCTCTCCCAGCCGCCGTAGCGGGGTGCCTTGGGTTCGAGCCCCGCCTCGGAGCGGAATCCCGAAAGGTAACGGTCGGGGTCCATCGCATCGAGCCAGCGGCGGTCCATCTCCTGCGCATGCAGAAACGGACCGCCCGTAATGCGCACGTCGTTCAGCGGAACAGGATAACGCTGCGGCTGCACCGCCGCATGTCTCTCGCGGGTCCGGGGCACGGCCGCCGAAATCGAGACCGGACCGGTACCCAGCACCACGGCCGCCAGCAGCATATTCAGGGGAAAAGATCGCCAATTCATATCAAGCAGTTTTTAGGATTAGAATTCGTCTCAAAGTTCCGCCTTTTTTGACAACCGATCTTCGGGAAAATTTGCAGATTATTGTGGTATTTTTATGCTTCCCGGCCCAAAATCCCCCGTCGCGGCGATACTGCCGGCGAACTGCCTTCCCGCGGCGACGCCACGCCGACTCAGGATGCCACGAGCCGACAACCGGGGCAGCCCGCCGAAGTCCGAACCCATCGGGAAGGCCCCACATAGGCCCGAAACAGCCCCCCCCCGGAAAGCACTGAGCGGCACCCAGCGGAAAGCCCCTCCGCACCCGCAAGAAGCCGCAGGCGGCGGTCAGCGGCAGCTGAAGGCGACGCTTTGCCGCGCCCCGTGTTCGTCGATAACAGTCAGCCGGTGCGCGCCGGGAGCGGGACGGACGGATATCTTGTGTTCGAGGGTCGTCGCGCCGATATAATTGTCGTCGATATGCCAGTATAACACGGCGTTGCGGTCGCGGTGTATGGCCGTGAAGACCAGACTCTGCGCCTCGCCTTCGAGCGATTTGGGCGCCACCAGCACGCGCCCCGGCTGGGGATAGACGATGTCGATCGGATTGCCGCCCGCCCCGCTGCCCGAAAGTCCCGGATGCAAAGGCGGCAGCGGACGGTAGTCGGGATGCTGCTTCCTGTAATACCACTCCTGCGCGGGCGGCAGGATAAACATCGGCATCCGGACGATCTGCGCCGGGTCGTAACAGTCCGCGGTCACCCGGTAGCGGAGGTCGCGGCTCAGATTCACGATCCGGTGGTAGGGACAGACTTCGCCGGCGGCAGCCGTGCGGGGAATCATCAGCGTATCGCGGTCGGGACATATGTGCGAAGCCAGACAGCCGCTCTGCCGGCAGACGACGGCCGCTTCCAGATCGCCGTGAGGCTCCGCGAACCACTCCCCGCCGGGCAGCAGCCCGAATACGTCGAAGAGCAGCGGCGCGGCATACCCCACCCCGGTCATCAGCGGACGGCCTTCGCCCGAACAGTTGCCCACCCAGACGCCGACGGCATAGTCGGGCGTCGCCCCGACGGCCCACGCATCGCGGTTGCCGTAGCTGGTGCCCGTTTTCCAGCCGATCTTCTTCGACGAGGAGAAATACTGCCACTCGCCCTCCTCCTCAGGACGGGCCACATGGCTTATCGAATTGAACATAAGCCATATCGCACCCCTCGACAGCGGAATGTCGTCCGCGCTGACCGTCTTTACGGCCTCCGGATCGCAGTGCGGGATGCGGACCGGCCCGCCGCCGAGCTTGGCGGCCAGCATCGCATAGACCGACGTCAGGTCCCAGAGCGTGATCTCGGCACCGCCCAGAATCAGCGAAAGCCCGTAATGGTCGGCGCTCCTGTCAATCGTCCCGAATCCCAGATTCCGCACCAGCGCCAGAAAATTCTCGCGCCCGTATTTGTCGAGCATCTTCACCGAAGGAACGTTCAGCGAACGTTCGATCACCCGGTTGGCAGGCACCGCGCCGCTGAAGTCGTGGTTGAAGTTCTGGGGCGTAAAGTCCTTGTAATAAGTCGGAACATCCGGAAACAGCATCGTGGGCAGGGCCGTCCCGTTGTCCAGCATCGCGGCGTAAAGCAGGGGTTTGAGCACGCTTCCGCTACTGCGGGGCGCCCGGACGACATCGACGCTGGTGCCCTCGCTCCTGTCCGCGGGATCGTAGACATTTCCCACATAGGCCAGCACTTCGCCGCTTTTCACATCCATCACCACGACGGCGAGGTTGTTTATCTTATTGCCCCTGTTGCGCCGGTTGTGCCGCAGCGCCAGCTCGTTGACCCTGCGCTGCAGGTCATAGTCGAGCGTCGAGCGGAGCGATCCCCCGCGCATCCGCCCCAGCAGGTGCATCGCCTGCATCGGCATCGGTTCGGGAGCGTCGGGCAGCGGTTCCTGCCGGGCCAGAGCGCACGTCAGGGAGTCGATATGCCCGCCGCGCCATATCCGTTCCAGCAGGTCGTCCCGCTTGCGCCGCAACCGTTCCCGGTTGCGCCTGATATGGATGAGCGCGGGCGAGTTCGGCAGTACGGCGAGCATGGCGCTCTCGCCCCACGAGAGGCTGCCGGCGCTGCGGCCGAAATAGTACCATGCGGCGCTCTCCAGTCCGATCACATTGCCGCCGAAGGGGGCGTGGGAGGCGTACAGGGCGAGTATCTCCTCCTTGCCGCATTTGAATTCCAGCCGGGTCGCCAGCACCGCCTCGACGATCTTTTCCCGGAAGGTCCTCGCTTTCCGGCCGCGGCTCAGGCGGATCGTCTGCATCGTAAGCGTGCTGGCGCCGCTGGCCACCCTTCCCGAAGCGAGGTTCTGCCGCACGGCGCGGCCGAGCGCCAGCGGATCGACCCCGAAATGGCGGTAGAAACGTTTGTCCTCGTAAGTAGTAATTGCGACACGGAATTTGTAAGGCACGCTGTCCGTAGGGAAAAAGCGCCACTGTCCGTCGGAAGCGACCTTGGCCGACATCAGACGGCCGTCGCGGCTCCAGACGGTCGCCGAGAAAGGCTCGTCAAAAAGCGTCCGGGGCAGGCAGAAACAATACCCCGCCGCAGCCGCGGCAAGGAGCGGCAGCAGCAGGAAATATATTGTTTTCCGCTTGAGCTTTTCAGTCATATTTTATGTATCTTTGACAAAGTTACCAAAAAAACCACTATGAAAGCAATCCGCTACGTATTGTTTGCAACGGCTCTCCTGCTCTTCGCCTCATGCGGCAGGCAGCCGTCCGATATCATCGAATCGTCGCCGAACGGAGTGACGGGCGTCAAAATGCCGATTCTCGTGACGTTCAAGGAGAACGTCGAGCCGAAGGAGGACAGAATCCGGGAAGCCGTATCGATCTCGCCCTCCGTCGATTTCGACGTCTACCTTTCGGGAATGCGGATGCTGCGGATCATCCCCCGGTCGCCCCTGAAATACGACACCCGCTACAAGGTGACCATCGACGCCGCGAAACTCACCGGACGGCAGCTCAAAGGCGTCGCGGAATTCGAATTCGCCACGCCGAAACTGCGGTTCGCCTACAGCGACTACTGGCTGCAGCAAAGCGACGACATGACCTCCTACGTACTGGTCGGCGAGGTGGTCTCGTCCGATTACGCGGAGAGCGGCTACGTGGAGAAGAACCTCAAGATAAGCGGACTGAAGAATCCGGACGTCGCGTGGGTGCACTCCGCGAACGGCACCACGCACCAGTATACCGTCGGCAACATCGCCCCCGGCGAGGGAGCGGGTTACACGCTGACGCTCGATTTCGGCTACGGCGACAGCAAGACCCTGACCGTCGAAGTGCCCAAGAAGGACGAATATGTGGTGCTGGACCACAGCGTCGCGGCGGAACCGCTCGCGGTGGTGGTGACCTTCTCCGAACCGCTCAAACAGAGCCAGAACCTGAAGGACCTGATCCGCTTCGACACGAAATTCCGCACCTCGGTCGACAAGAACCGGCTCTACATCTATCCCGAATCGCACGTCACGGGAAATTTCGACATCGAAATAAGCCGGAACGTGCTCAGCAAGAGCGGGCAGCGGCTCAGGGAGAGCTATACGTTCACGGCCAACCTGCCGTCGCGGGTGCCGGCGATCCGCTTCGCGGGCAAAGGCTCCGTCCTGCCCTCGTCGAACGACATGTCCCTGCTGTTCGAATCGGTGAACTACCGCAAGGCGCGGGTCCGCGTGCGGAAAATATTCGCCAACAACCTGCTGCAGTTCTTCCAGCAGAACTACTACGGCGGCGACTACTATTCGGATATGGACTACGTGTCGCGCATCGTCCGCGATACGACCGTCGATCTCTCGGCCAAGGCATCGACCAAGCTCGACCTCTCCAACACCTATTCGCTGGATCTCAGCCGCCTGATAACCGACGGCCGGAAGTCGATGTACCTGCTGGAGATCAAGGGCGTCGAACCGCTGGTTCCCACCGACGAGTATGATTACGACTACTATTTCGGAGATTACCGGACTTACCGGGAGCGGTCGAAACTGGTTCTGCAGTCCGACATCGGCATCATCTGCAAAAACAGCGGCGAAGAGGAGTACGTCGTCTACACCACCGACCTGCTGTCAGCCCGGCCCAAAGGGGGCTGCAAGGTACGGGCCTACGACAAGCAGAACCAGACCGTGGCGGAAGCATCCACCGATTCCGAAGGCCGCGCCGTGCTGAAATGCAGGGAGGAGCCCTCCATCGTAGCGGCCGAAGCCGACGGACAGCTCGCCTTCGTCAAGGTGGAGCGGGGCGCGGCGCTGTCACTGAGCAATTTCGACGTCGGGGGCACCACCAACCCCAAAGGCACGAAGGGTTTTCTGTTCGGCGAGCGCGGCGTATGGCGGCCCGGAGACGACATCTTCCTCACCTTCATCGTCACGTCCGACAATCCGCTGCCGGAAAACCATCCGGCGTCCGTGGAGTTCTTCAACCCCAACGGGCAGCTGGTGCAGACGCTGGTCAGCAACGGCTCCTCGGACGGCATCTACACGTTCAAACTCGGAACGACGCCGGCGGCGCCTACCGGACAGTGGCTGGCGCGCGTAAGTCTGGGCGGCGCGGTATTCGAAAAAGCGATCCGCGTGGACGCCATCAAGCCCAACCGAATGAAAATCGACATGCGGCTCGGTGACGGCAAGCGGATCGACGCCCGAAAGTTCACGGGCAGCCTGACGGCCAAATGGCTGCACGGCGCTCCGGCGGACGGCGCAAAAGTGACGCTTCAGGCGCAGCTCAGGCAGATTCCGACGCGTTTCAAGGGTTATGAGAAGTACTCGTTCGACGACGCGACGAAATATTTCGAAACCGAGGAGCGGGAGATCGTCTCCGGCACCACGGACCAGCAGGGAACGCTGCAGCTGACGACCGGCGGACTCGCTTCGCTGGAGGGGCTCAGCCCCGGCATGCTGAGCGGCAAATTCACGGTGAAGGTCTTCGAAAAGAGCGGCGATTTCAGCGTCGATCAGCAGATCATCCCCGTGTCGCCCTACGACGCCTATTTCGGAATCGGAGTGACGCCCCAGACGAGCGACTGGGGCGACGAATACCTCGACAGCAAAAAGGAGCACCTGCTGCGCATCGTCATGCTCGATGCGCAGGGACGTCCCCTGCCCGGCAGGGAAGAGGTGCTCGTCTCGGTCTACAAGATCACCTCCTACTGGTGGTGGGACGCCGCGTCGGACTCGCAGGCCCGTTATGCGAAAAATGCGCTCAACACCTGCTACAAGACATTGCAGACGACCCTGACCGACGGCGCGGGGCAGGTCGCGATGCGCTGGAGCGCAGGCGATTACGGCTATTATATGATCCGCGTGACCGGTTCGGGCCATGAACACGCTGCGACTCAGGTCGTTTGCGTATCGTCCTCCGACTGGCGGGGCGACGTCTCCTCGGTGACGGACGCAGCCACCCGACTCGCCGTGACCAAGGACAAGGAGAAATATGCGCCGGGCGACAAGGCGAAGATCACGATCCCCTCTTCGCCGGGAGCGCGGGCGCTGGTGAGCGTCGAGAGCGGCAGCGTCGTACGGGAAAGTTTCTGGATCGACTGCGCCGACAAACAGACCGCGTTCGAGATACCGATCAAAGCCGGAATGGCTCCCAACGTCTACGCCGCGGTGACGCTCGTCCAGCCCCATAACCATACGCACAACGATGCGCCGATAAGGTTGTTCGGCGTGGTCCGGCTCGACGTCGAAGACGCCGCCACGAAGCTCGATCCGGTGATCGACATGCCCGAAACGGTCAGACCGGAGTCGGAGATCACGATAAAGGTCCGGGAAAAGGACGGCAAGAAGATGAGCTATGTGCTGGCGCTGGTGGACGAGGGCCTGCTGGGGCTGACGCGCTTCAAGACGCCGAACCCCTACCTCCATTTCAACGCCACGGAGGCGCTGGGCGTACGGACGTGGGACATGTTCGACCACGTGATCGGCGCCTACGGCGGCAGGATCGAACAGTTGTTCGCCATCGGCGGCGACGCGGAGCAGCAGCAGAACACCGGCGCACTGAAGGCGCAGCGGTTCAGACCCGTCGTACGGTTCCTCGAAGCGCAGAAGCTAGGCGCAGGCAAAACGAACACCCACAAAATCGCGCTGCCGCCCTATTTCGGGTCGGTGCGCGTGATGGTCGTGGCTTCGAACGGACGGGCTTCCGGCGCCGCGGAGAAGGTCGCCGAAGTGAAAAAACCGCTGCTGGTGCAGGCCACCCTGCCGCGCGTGGTCTCCACGGACGAAGAGGTGGAGCTGCCGGTGACGGTTTTCGCCCTCGAAAAGGGAGTCGGCAAGATCGACCTGAAAGTCTCCGCGAACGAACTCTTCTCGGCCGTCGGCCCGCGCAGCAAGACGATCGCCCTCAGCCAAAGCGGCGAGGAGGTCGTAACGTTCCGGCTGAAAGTCAACAAGGAGACGGGCGTCGGAAAGGTTCGGGTCACGGCGACCTCCTCCGGCGACAGCTCCGTTTCGGAGATCGAGCTGGACGTACGCGAACCCAACCCCTACGTAACGACGTCGGAGGATTACATGCTGGAGCCGGGCAAAACGATCGCCCTCAGGCCCCTGAAGGATACCGGAAGCGCAAAGCTCGAACTCTCGTCGATCCCGTCCGCAGACCTCACGCGCCGCATGGAATATCTGGTGAGGTACCCCCACGGCTGCATCGAGCAGATCACCTCCGGCGCATTCCCGCAGCTCTACCTGCCCGCCGTCATGGAGTGCGACGTCCGGACGCTTCAGGACATCGACCGCAACGTCAAGAGCGTATTGTCGCGTCTGGGCGGTTACCAGCTCTACAACGGATCGTTCGCCTACTGGAGCGGAGGCTCGAACAGCTCCGACTGGGGAACGGCCTATGCGGCCCACTTCCTGACCGAAGCCGCGAAATACGGCTACGGCATCGACCGCCCGATGCTCGACCGCGCGCTCAAATACCTGCGCGGCAACGAAGCGGACAGCTTCCTGACGCAGGCTTACGCCCAATACGTTCTGGCGCTCAACAACATGGCCGACCGGGGCGCCATGAACCGGCTGAGGGAGAAAGCCGCCGACCTGAAGAACGACGTCAAATGGATGCTGGCGGCGGCCTATGCGCTGGACGGCAACCGGAAGGTAGCCGAAGAGCTGACCGCGCAGGGCGGAAGCGGCCAGACCGGCAAGGTCGATCCGTACGACGACACCTACAACAGCAGCGAACGCCAGATGGCCGTGGTGCTCATGACGCAGACGCTGCTCGGCAAGCGGGAAGAGGCGTTCCGCACGGCCCTGAAGATGTCCGACATCCTCAAGAAGGAGAAGTGGCTGAGCACGCAGTCTACGGCGTGGATGCTCAGCACCCTCTCCAACTTCATCGTGTCGGGCCAGACCGGCATCGACGCCAAAGCGGGCAAAGAGAGCATCCGAACCAACAAATCCTTCGTCAGCATGCCGCTGACCGAAGAGACCGGGGTGACGAACAACGGCAAGGAGAGTCTGTACGCCGTCGTCAGCCAGCGTTACAACCCCGCCAAGGGCGAAGAGACGGAGGCGGCCGACAACATCCGGATAAGCGTCCGGTATACGGATATGGACGGCAAGGCCATAGACCCCAGGTCGATCCGCGCTTCGACGGATTTCTATGCCGTGGTAACCGTCTCGAACATCAGCGGCTATGAGAAATACACCAATCTGGCGCTGACCCATATCGTTCCGGCGGGCTGGGAGATCACTTCGGAGCGGGACCTCACGTCGGTCACCTATCAGGACATCCGCGACGACCGGGTGCTGAGCTACTTCGACCTGAAACGGGGCGAAAGCAAGGAGATACCGGTCAAGCTGACGGCGACATACAAGGGCCGCTACTACCTGCCGTCGATCTACTGCGAAGCCATGTACGACAACTCGGTCCGCGCGCTCAAAAAGGGCGAATGGATCGAGGTGGTCGAATAGGCCGGAGCCTACAGGCAGGTCTTGCCCGGCAAAGCTTTCCGCCGGACAGACGGGAAGCGGCAAAAGGGAAGCATCCCCGGACTTCAGACAAATCCCCGTAACCATGCAGGTTACGGGGATTGCCGTATCTTCAAAGGACACGCTGTATCCGGGAAAGACCACCGCAGGCAGACATCGCGCGCAGGCGGAACGGACCACTATTTTTTCGTGCAGAGCGTGACGAGCAGCGAGGCGGACGAAAGCAGGATTCCCGCCGCGACGACTCCCGTCCAGCCGTAAAGCGACCATGCGGCTCCCGACAGCAGCGTGCCGAGCGAACCTCCCGCGAAGTAGGTGCTCATAAAGATCGTGTTGATCCGGTTCGAAGCCGAGGGATCGAGTTCGAACAGAGTGGCCTGATTGCTGAGCTGGATGCACTGCATGCCGATATCGACGACGACGATTCCGGCGACGAGCGCCGCATAGGAATCCGCACCGAAGAAGAACAGCAGCCATGCGAGGATCTGCAGGCCGACGCCGATATAGTTGAACCTGCGCACGCCGACGCGCCGGATGTACTTCCCGGCGAAGGTCGCCGTCAGAGCGCCCGCGATTCCGCAGAGTCCGAGCATGCCGACGACGTTGCTGCCGGCATAAAACGGCGCCTGCGCCATCTTGAAGGCGAGCGACGCCCAGAAACACAAAAAGGAGCCGAAAGCCAGCGCGGCGCGCACGGAATAGATACGCAGCGTCGGATAGCACCGGACGATCGTAAGGAGCGACTTCATCAGGGCGGCATAGGTTCCCCGGAAGTTGGGGCGCGCATCGGGCAGTACATACAGCACGACGGCCGCCGAAACGACCATGAGTCCGGCGGCGGCGAAATACATTTCGCGCCAGCCGAAAAGCTCGCCGACAACGCCGCTGACCACGCGCGAAGCGAGGATTCCGGTCAGCAGGCCCGAAAGGACGATCCCGACATTGCGGTTTTTATATTCCGGGCGCGAATACTGCGCCGCCAGCGGAATGAAGATTTGCGGAATGACCGAGCAGACGCCCGTCACCAGCGAAAACCCGTGAATCACACGGATATCGGAAGCCGTGGCGATCGCCAGCAGCGAAACGGCCAGCAGCAGGAAGTTGACCAGTACGATGCGCCTGCGGCTGAAAAGATCGGCGAGGGGTATGATGAACAGCAGCCCCAGCGCATAACCCAACTGCGAAAAGAGGGCGACATGGTTGGCGGCGAGCGTAGTGGTGCCCAGATCCTGCCGGAGCATATCGAGCAGCGGCTGATTGTAGTACAGATTGGCGACCGACACGCCGGCGATGACGGCCAGCGTGCATAACAAACCGTTCGAAAGCCCGGCGCCCTCCTTCAACATCGCCTTCATCGGCGGCGCGGTTTTTCGGGTCCCGACTTTCGCCCCTGCCTGCGATCCGGGTTGCGTCCCGGCCTGCGGTTCGGATCGCGGTTCGGGTTACGGCTTGGGGTGGAGTTTGAGTTGGGGCCGGCTGACGATGCGGCGGAGGATGCGGAGGATGACAAGGCGGATGCCGAAGGCATTGCGGATGCGGAGGATGACGGAGAGGCAGGGGGCGTTGCGGAAGATAATGCGGAGGAAGACAAGGCGGATGCCGGAGTCATTGCGGATGCGGAGGATGACAATGAGGCAGAGGGCGTTGCGGAAGATAATGCGGAGGAAGTCCGGTCCTCAGATTCTACACCGGATGCGGTTTTCGTTCCGGTCAGAGATTTCGTTCCGGCCACGGGCTTTGTTCCGGGTGCGGATTTCTTTCCGGTCACGGGCTTTGTTCCGGTCTCGGATTTCGGCGTTTTCGGCCGCGGCTTTTTCCGCACCGACCAGCCGAAATGGCCGAGCGCTTCGCCCAGCGCGAAATATTCGCCGTGGGAGTAGACGATCGGGCAGGCCCGTTCGAGGCAGAAACGGCCCGTGGCAGGGTCGATATAATCGGCATCGACCTGCACGGCGACCACCTCGGCCAAAAACATGTCGTGCGTACCCAGCTCAAGCACCTGCCGCACGCGGCACTCGATGCTCACGGGAGACTCTTCGACGATCGGCGCGGCGACCTTGAGCGCCTTGCCGGGCGTAAGTCCCATTTCGCGGAATTTGTCGTAATCGCGGCCCGAACGCACGCCGCACCAGTCCGCGGCGCGGGCCAGACCGCGGGTCGTGAGGTTGATGACGAACTCGCCGGTGCGGCGGATAATCCCGTAAGAGTGGCGTTCGGGCCGCACCGAGACGTAGCACATCGGCGGATCGGTGCAGACCGTCCCCGTCCACGCCACGGTCAGCAGGTTATACTCGTCCGGCGTCGCGCCGCAGCTCACCAGCACCGCCGGCAGCGGATAGATGAGCGTTCCGGGTTTCCAGCTCTCTTTCATCGGCCCAACTATTTGTCCCGAAAGAAGAAGTTGCGGAAAAATACGATCTGATAGTCGATCGAATTGCCCCAATACTCGTTGTTGTGACGGCCGGGACGCACGTAAAAGTCGTGCATGATGCCGCGGCGCAACAGCTCGGCATGGAAGTCGTTGTTCACCCCGAAAAAGAAATCGTCGTAACCGCAGTCGATAACGATCGCCAGATCGCCGTCGGCGATACGCGGGATCAGGTTGATCGGCGTAGCCGCCTCCCAAGCTTCGGGATGCTCGGCCTGCGTGCCCAGCAGCTGCGGAATCTCCCAGTTTTCGGGGAACGGGCGGATATCCAGCCCGCCGCTCGTGCTGCCGACGGCCCCGAACAGCTCCTTATGCCTGATCGCCAGTGACACGGCGCCGAAGCCGCCCATGCTGAGCCCCGTGATCGCGCGACCGCAGCGGTCGCGCGAAACGGGATAACGCTCCTCGACGGCCGGAAGCAGTTCCCGCGTCATGAAAGTCTCGTAAAGGCTCTTCGCCCGCACCTTGCTGTCGAGATACCAGCTCGTCGCGCCGTCGGGACAAACGAAGGCGATTCCTTCGCGGTCGGCGATGGCGGGCAGCGACGGTTTGATCCGGAGCCACGTCGTCTGATTGCCGCCGTAACCGTGGAGCAGGTAGACCGTCGGACAGGGATTCGCAGGCGAAGCTCCGTCGGGCAGAATCACGATCACGGGAATGTCGCGGTCCATGGAAGCGCTGCGCACCGCAAGCGTATCGACCGCAGCGGCGGCGGCAAACTGCGCCGTCAGCCACGCCAGCAGAAAGGCTAAAATGAAGATTCGTTTCATGGCATACTATTTATGAAAACGCAAAACCACGAAAATCCAGTCTCTTTCCCGCATGCTGACGGAATTCATCCGATATCTCTCCGCCGAGCGGCGCTACTCGCCGCTCACGGTCCGCAACTACAAGCACGACGTGGAGCAGTTCCTCGCGTGGCTGGACTGCGACGAGTCGCGGTTCGACCCGCGGTCGGTCACGACCGAGCAGATCCGCGAATGGATCATTTTCCGCACGGAGGAGGGAAAGCTCAGCGCCGGGTCGATGAACCGCGAAGTGGCTTCGCTCCGGGCCTTTTTCCGGTGGCTGCACCGCACGGGAGCCGTCGAAAAGGATATTTTCCGCATGATTTCGACGCTCAAAACCTCACGCCGCCTGCCGGCATTCGTTCCCGAAAGCCGCATGACGACCATCGTCAGCGAGTGCGGACCGGACAGCGAAGATTTCCAGACCGAGCGCAACTCGCTCATCATCCTGATGTTTTACGCCTGCGGACTGCGTCTGGCCGAGCTGGTCGGCATCGACCGCAGCGACTTTTCGGCCGACTACACCTCGCTGCGGGTCCGGGGCAAGGGAGACAAACAGCGCATGGTCCCGATTCTCGAATTCCTGCGCGAAAAGATTTTGCACTACCTCGGCCTAATAGAGAGGCAAAATATTTGCATTTCTTCGGAAAAAGCACTATTTTTAACACATAAAGGGAAGCGCATATCCCGGAGCGTCGTCTACCGCACGGTGCAGGAGGAACTCACCCGCGCGGGCGTACAGGGCAAGAAAAGCCCGCACGTATTGCGGCATACGTTCGCCACGCACCTGCTGAACGGCGGAGCCGACATGCGCGAGATTCAGGAGCTTTTGGGCCACGCCTCGCTGCAGGCCACGCAGGTCTACACGCACAACAGCATCGCCCGGCTTCGGGAAATATACGCAAAAGCCCATCCCCGCGAAAAGGGAGGGAAGTGATTAACTTTTATAAACTGTAAGGCTATGAACGTACAGATTCAATCCGTGAAATTCGACGCAGACAAACGGCTGATCGAATTCGTAGAGCACAAAATGGAAAAGCTCGACCGCTTCGCAGAGCGTTCGACCGGTGCCGAGGTCATTCTGAAACTCGATAAAGACCATGAAAAAGGAAACAAGATCGCAACGATCACGCTCCATATGCCGGGCGAGGACCTCGTGGCCTGCCACCAGTCCAAAGCCTTCGAGGAGTCGGTGGACGAAGCGATCGACGCCCTCAAGCGTCAGTTAGACAAATTCAAGAGCAAATCGGAAAAGTAAACCCACCAACCAATCAAATAACCTTTAACTTCAATGCCGCAGCGGCCGTCCTTTTTGGGACGGCCGCTGCATTTGAAAACATCCGCCACATGGCGACCGCGGGAAGCGGCAAACACCCGGCACGCGAAACTATCCGGAAGCCGAGAACACGCGGCCGTTGGGAACACACGGAATCGGGAAGCACACGGAATCGGGAAGCACACGGAATCGGGAAGCACACGTCATCCGAGAACCGTTGAAAGCGGGAAAAAACCGGCACGCGAAAACGCCCGGAGGCTGAAACCGCGCGGAATTCCGGCGAATGACTCCGCCCCAGCGCGGAGCCGCACACAAAAAAAAGCGACCGGAAACCGATCGCTTAGTAGTGGATAGGGGATTCGAACCCCTATGTCGTGCGTGAGAGGCACGTATCCTAACCCTTAGATGAATCCACCGTGTGAGTTTTGTGGTGCAAAGATAACGCCTTCTTTTAAAACTGCAAAATTTTCCTGCAAATTCTACGATTTTTTTTGGAAAACCCCGCATATAGCCGCATTTTCCGTATCTTTACGATAAATACAAAACATGTCCAGACCATGAAATACATCAAAACCGCCATACTGATCGCAGGCATGGCTGCGGCGACGGCAGCCTGCACGCGGAAGCCCGTCGCTCCCCAATTCGGCATGCTGTCCATCGACACCCTCATCGGCACGCCCGCAAACGGATGCAAGATCGAATACCGTTTCGCCACGATCGCCAACGCAGAGAAATCCCCCGCCCTGCGCTCCATCGAAGCCGCCAACGCAGGCTATTTCTTCGAACTGGAAGAGTTCGGCGGCACGGCGCGTCAGGCGGCCGATTCCGCCCTCCGCCAGATCGCCGCGGAGCTTGCATTTCCGCAGAGCGCCCCGCAGATGACGGAGCCTTACGAAATCTCGGCCGAAGCCGAAGCAGCCGTCACGGACTCGCTCGTCACCTACATCATCAGCCGGTGGAGCTACACGGGAGGGGCGCACGGCATGTACGCCACGGAGTGCCATACCTATTCGCTGGCCGGAGGGTACGAACTCTCCACGGCGGACCTCTTCTCCGAACGGCAGCTGCTCGGCATGGAGGCCCTGCTGCGCAGGAAACTCTGCGAGCAATACGAAGCCGCCAACGACGACGAGCTGGCCGAACGGGGATTTTTCCCGGAATACATCTCCCTGACGGAGAATTTCCGGATTACGCCCGAAGGGATCACCTTCTACTACAATCCTTACGACATCGGATGCTATGCGCTGGGAGCCGTCGACGTGACGATGAGCCGCGAAGAGCTGGAGAATCTGTAACATCCTCCGAAAAAGAGACGGCCGCAGGGCCGTAAAATGAAAAAAGGCCGGAGTCTCACGACTCAGACCTTTTTTTTGGCGGGGAACCACCCCCTCCAAAAACGAGGTTTAATCGGAGGTATTCGACTCTCGGACGAGCACCGCCCTTCAAGTCTTAGTAACGGAATCTCCGTTACAACCTACCGATTTCCTCAACCAACCTAAAACTACTAACCTAAATGAACCTTAAAACTTCACTGCAAAGATACGGGGCGTTTTTGAATTACGCAAATATTTTATGAATATTTTAAATATATTTAACAATTTAGTAACATTGGCGGCGAAAAAGCGCTGAAAAAGCCCCTCAGGGCGGGTTCGGAGAGAATCACGACGCCAGCCGTCCCACAAAAACAGCGTGGGAAAAAGTTGCAGAAACGACGGCCTGCAAACAAAAAAAGCCACGGGAGAAAAAACACGGGAGACAAAAAGACAGCGACAAAGAAAAAAGGCGTCGGACAAACCGACCGGAGAAAAAACGGCGGCGAATAAAAAGCGACAGACAAATCGGCCGGGAGAAAACCGGCGGTTCGGAAACGGGCACAAAAAAAGGAAACACGGAATCGGACTGCTGTCCGGGTTCCAGAGTTTCCTCACCAACCTAAAACTACTAACCTAAATGAACCTTAAAACTTCACTGCAAAGATAAGGCGAAAAAAGATTCCGTGCAAGTTTTTATTAAAAAAATTTTATAATTTTTTCATATTTTTTAATAAAATTTGTCATGCAAATAGAATAACACGATAATAACCAAGTATATAGCAAATACAGAAAAATATTTACAGTCCGCAATATTTTTTTTCAGATTCCACGCAGTATTTACCGGAAACGCGCGTTTATACATAGTGACACCCTATTGAAGGGCTGCCGCTGATGGAAGACGGGAATAAATCACTACCTTTGCGCAATGAACAAAGCGGTAGGCATTATACAACATACCGGAAACCGGAACTACGGAACGAAGGCACAACGGCAAAGATATTGCGTCGTGCCGTATGCGGCCGTACCGGTAAGGTATCCTAAAAACATGTTACTGTAATGACTGTATCGTTGATCATCTCCACTTACAATTGGCCCAGAGCCCTCTATCTGTGCCTCGACAGCGTGATGCAGCAGACTGTCATGCCTTCGGAAATCATCATCGCCGACGACGGTTCGGGCATCGCCACACGCGACGTAGTCCGCCACTTCGAAGCGGTTTCGCCCGTACCGGTACGCCATATCTGGCACGAGGACGACGGATTCCGGCTGGCGGAAATCCGCAACAAGGCCATTGCGGCCAGCCGCGGCGAGTATGTCATCCAGATCGACGGCGACCTGATCCTGCAGCGTCATTTCATTCAGGACCACATGATTTTCGCGCAGCCCGGCTGCTTCGTCACCGGATCGCGCGGCATCATTACCGAGATGCTCACCAATCAGGTGCTGCGGGGCGAGATCACCTCACTGACCCCGCTGATGAAGGGCGTCCGCAACAGCAACAACGTCGTCCGGATTCCGCTGATGGCCTATCTCTACCGGACGCTGGGTCCCTCCCGTTTCGTCAAGGGGTGCAACATGGCCTTCTGGCGCAGCGACCTAATCCGCGTAAACGGCTACGACGAAGAGTTCCGCGGCTGGGGCGGAGAAGATTCGGAACTGGCAACCCGGCTCAACAACAGCGGCGTGAGACAGCGGTGCATGAAATTCCGCGGCATCGTCTTCCACCTCTACCACGGCAAATGCGACCGCGACCGGCAGTCCGCCAACGAGGAACGCTACAAACAAAGTCTCTCCGAACACCGCACCCGCTGCCGGTGCGGACTCGACCGGCACCTGTCCGCATCGGAGCGGATCGTATATACCGACGCCGAGACTGCCGTCCCCGCAGGCGCAGGCAGCTGACCGAATCCCGACAATTTTCAGATTTCATATGCTTGTTTCAGTTATCACCCCCGTCTATAATACAGCGCAATACCTCGATGAATGTATCGGGAGCATTCTCTCGCAGAGCATGACCGATTTCGAGTTGCTGCTCATCGACGACGGATCGACCGACGGTTCGGGAGCAATCTGCGACCGTTACGCTGAAAAGGACAAACGCATCCGCGTATTCCACATCTCCAACGGCGGTGTCAGCGCAGCCCGAAATCTCGGACTGGACAACGCACGGGGCGAATTCGTGGTCTTCGTGGACTCCGACGACCGGATCACTCCGGATCACCTCCGGCAGCTCGCCGACAGCGATATCGGAGAGGACGGAGTCGCCTTCACGAACCTGTTCGAAGAGCGTCCCGCAAGCGGCAGGTATCCCCACGGACACACCCGGATTTATGCGATACCGGATTGCCGGATCACGGGCGGCCGGGAAGCCTGCATGCCCGTACTGGCGCAGCTGCTGCGCAGACACTGCCTCGGCTGGACCTGCAACAAAATGTTCTCGCGCGCCACGATCGAACGCCATGGCCTGCGTTTCGACCGCAGCATCCGATACGCCGAAGACGAGATATTCACGGCCCAGTACTGCGCCCATATCACCCACCTCGTCAGCAACAGCAACCCCACATACCATTACCGGTACGTCCCCACGAGTCTGCTGCGCGGAAAGATAGACCCGATGATGCTGATGCGCATACGCCGCTACATCCACGAACAGTACAAGTCGTTGGGCTACTGCGACGAGATACTCTACCTCACGACCCGGACGCAGTTTTCGCGCCTGCGCCGCGAACTGCGCAGGACCAAAGGCTGGAACGCAGAGCTGGCCAACGAGTTGGCGCAGGGCATACTGGACAACTGGAAGTTCTACCGCGCCTACGTCCGTTCGGAATTCCGCAAAGGATTCTACGACACGAAAGCCCTGTGGATCGCCCGGCTGAGCTGCATGATAAACTCCCGGCTATGGGTCAAGCTGGTCATCAAGGGACTGCACATATAACATAATCAGCGGCGGAACATCTCCAGCAGCGGATAGTAGCGCATCTGACGGCGAAGCTTCCACTTCCGGATCAGATTCAGGGGCTTGCGCTTCAGTCCCGCATGTCCGCGGGCGATATAGTCGTCAACGGCGTCCAGCACGCGCGCCGAACAGCGGCAGTCGCGGTGCGGCTCATGGTGCATCGTATAGGCGCGAATCTCGCGCATCAGCTCTTCGGGCCGGGAGAGCGCCCGCTCCAGCGCCGGACCGACCTTTTCGGGACGGTCCACGTCGATCAGATGGGGGCCGGGATGCGAATTGCGGAAGGTTACGACGGGTTTGTCGAGGAACATGAACTCCAGAATGATCGACGAACTGTCACACAACATCGCGTCGGCACGCTGCAGGAGCGGCATCTTATCGGGTCCCTCGAAAAAGGTCACGTTGTCGTTTTCGGCGGCGATCCGCTTGTATCCGGCGATGATATCGGGATCGGTCAGCTTCGGATGGAAGGTGATGATCCAGTCCCACGGCTTGGTTTTGGCCAGCAGCTCGATCTCCTTCATCAGATGGGGCGCAGAACATACATTGCGCGTAAAGGTCGGCGGATAGAGAATAACGGGCCGGTCGTTGCGGGGCCTGAGCTGCGTTTCGGGTGAAAAATAGGTGTCGGCTTTGGGCCAGCCGGTCTCGTAGACCCGGAAAAACCCGTATTGCCGCTCCAGCTCCTTGAAATAAGGCGTACTGCTTGGACCTTGCGTGCAGTAGATGTCGAACCAGCCGCGCACGGTGAAATGGTCGTCGACCGCCTCGATGCGTTTCTGAATGGCATAACCGTGGAAAAGCGCCACCTTCACGCCCGGAAAGAAATCCGGAATGTAGTTGCCCGGCGCGAAAACCGCGACGGGATTGTAATCGACGGCTTCGCGGATCGTTTTCAGATGCACTTCGCCCTCCTCCAGCGCAACCGGACAATCCGCTTCGATAAACCACGCCGCAGAATCGCCGCGGCGGCGGATTTCATGCTCCAGCGGCCGCAGGATCGAGTAGGCATAAGGCAGGGTAACGAACAAAAGGTACTTTTTAGGTTCCATCGGTCATGTGGTTTTAGAGATACTCAATCTATGTAATTCTTCACCGCTTCGGCAATCCGCTCGCCGTCGAGAGCCGCCGAGATGATGCCGCCGGCATATCCGGCGCCTTCACCCGCCGGGAAAAGCCCGGCTGCTTCGGGGTGCATCAGCGTCGCAGGATCGCGCGGGATGCGTACGGGCGAAGAGGTCCGCGACTCCACGCCGACCACGACGGCTTCGTTGGTGACGAAGCCGCGCATCCGGCGGCCGAAGGTCGCAAGTCCCTGCCGCAGTCCCTGCGCGATGAATCCGGGCATCCACCGGTCGAGCCGCGAAGGGACGATCCCCGGAATATAGGAAGTTCTGGCAAGCGACGCGCTCGCACGCCCCGCGACGAAATCGGCGACGCGCTGCGCCGGAGCGATCTGACGGTCGCCGCCGTGCCGCCGCGCCAGCTCCTCGAACTGCTGCTGGAATTTCAGCCCGGCCAGCTCGCCCCATTCGGCGCGCAGGTGTTCGAAATCCGCCGGCCGCACTTCGGTCACCAGCCCCGAATTGGCATAGGGCGACGTACGGCCGCTGGGCGACATGCCGTTCACCACCGACTGGGCGGCATCGGTCATGGCGGGGACGATGAATCCGCCGGGGCACATGCAGAACGAATAGACGCCGCGGCCGTTCTCCTGACTCACGAGCGAATAGGCCGCCGCAGGAAGGTATTCGCCGCGGGTTTCGCAATGATACTGGATCGAGTCGATCAGCGCCTGCGGATGTTCGATACGCACACCCATGGCGAAAGCCTTGGCTTCAAGGCGCACGCCTTTCCGGTGCAGCAGTTCGTAAATATCACGGGCCGAATGTCCCGTAGCCAGCACCACGGCCGCACCTTCGACGAGCGTCGCGCCGCACCATACGCCCCGCACCCGGCCGCCTTTGATTTCGAGGTCCGTCACCCGGCTGTTGAAAACGAATCCCCCGCCGGCATCGAGGATCGTCTGCCGGATGCGCTGCATGATACGCGGCAGTTTGTCGGTGCCGATATGCGGATGGGCCTCGTAAAGGATTTCGGGCGTCGCGCCGTGGAAGACGAGCGTCTGCAGCGCCTTGTTATAGTCGCCGCGCTTCTTGCTGCGCGTAAAGAGCTTCCCGTCGGAGAAGGTCCCCGCACCGCCTTCGCCGAAAGCGTAGTTAGAATCGGGATCGACGTCGCCGTTGCGGTTGATCTGCGCGATATCGACCTTGCGGGCCGAGACGTCGCGGCCCCGCTCCAGAATCACGGGCCGCAGGCCCAGCTCGATCAGCCGCAAAGCGGCGAAAAGGCCCGCCGGACCCGACCCGACGATCACCACTTCGGTCCTCCCCGCGACCGACGGATAGTCGAAATGCACGGGCGCGGGCCGGGGTTCGCGGTCTGCATATACCTCCAGCGACAGGTTCACCTTGGGCTGCCGCTGCCGGGCGTCGATCGACCGTTTGACGACCCGCACCAAAGCGATATCCTGCTCCGGCATGCCCAAACGCCGTGCGGCGAGCGACGTGTAATACTTCGCATCGGCAGCCTGCCGGGGTGTCAGGACGAGTGTGATATTCTGCGGCATAATCGGGTAAAATTATCTACAAAAGTAAATAAAAAAGCCTTATAATCCCCGCCCCGGATTGCGATTTGTGAATTTTTATATACCTTTGCACATACCGAGCGGATATGGTGTAATTGGTAGCCACGTCAGACTTAGGATCTGATGCCTTACGGCGTGGGGGTTCGAGTCCCTTTATCCGCACAAAGGAGCCTTTTTCCGAGGCTCCTTTTTTGTTGCCCGTCCGGCGCAAAAAGAGGAAAACCGACTGTATATCATCATTTTGCAAAGGCTTCGACCGATTCCCCGAACCGAAAACGAAAAGACCGCCCGAAGACATTGGGGCTGCCCGAATTGTTCGGACAGCCCCTCTCTTCATTCATAAGTTGCGTCACTTCATCCCGACGGATGATCTTTCTTCCAGATAAAGCGTCATATACGTCAGTAACTTGTCGGCGTCTATGCAGCAGCCCGGCTCCCGCCGCCGGATACAGCGAAAAGCCTTGTCGATCGAATCCCAGAGCATCAGGCTGAATCGGTTCGCCTCGGCGGGAACCATGTACTTGGTCTGTACTGTCGGAAGCCACAGCGAAAATTCGACGCTGGCCGACTGCGGAAACAGTTCCAGCAACTCGTCCGATTCATGACGGTAGTCGAGAAACGTATTCTCGCACATCCCGAATTTGGGCCGGATGACCGTTTCATAGATTTTGGCGTGGGTTCTGCGATGATCGTATCGGTCGAAAACCCACCGATCGATCTTTTTGACGCTTACGACACGATAGTAACGCTAGGGACTCTCGTTCTCCTTTTTCATAACCACTGAAGTTTTAAGCAGGACGACATTATCCTTATCCTATTTTACGCATTTCGGCATACGTGAGATTCACCCTATAGTCCTGAAATTTGGAGCGTTTCGCCAATCGGCAATAACGGTGACAGACGGCGAGGGGCCGCCATAGCGTAAAACGCCGATGATCCGCACCCGGTTCGAGCATGACATCCCCGTAGTTCAGTATTTCGCAAAGTCGTACAGACATGGTCGAAAAGCCGTTTTTTTCGTTTGCGCGGCAAAGGTCCGGAATCCGGAAAAGCTTTCCAAGCCGATATGGAACGCTTCCACACCAATATTCGGGACGAACATGAAAAAGCCGCCCGGCCTTGCTGCGGGCAACTTTCTGTTTTTTGGATGCAAAGGCACGGAATGTATGGGTGCGACGGGCACAGAAACCGCCGGCCGGAAACCACACCCAGCGGCCAACCGGTCGTCAGGGAATCTCCGCCGGCCAATTGCAAAAGGGAAACCTATCCGGACGCGGCGGTCCGACCGGTGGACCATGCGCCATATCAGCACGGAGCGCAACGCACTGCTGCGCCAGAAACAGCTCACGGGACTAGCCGACTTTTTCGCCGACGAGGAGTTCAGCCCCGGCGACGCCGACGAAGAAGCGGCTGAAAACGGACCGCAACCGCCGTCTTACTCCGGAATAGCGATCTGCTGCACGGGCTGCTCCCGGTTCCGGTCCAGCGGATGGGACTGGTAGGCCGTTTTCCCGAAGTCGATCCCCGCGAGGTCGATACAGCGGATCGTATTGTCGTAGGCGGTCTTGTAATAGACCCGGCGGTTGGTCAGGTCGATGGCCGAGGTCCACTGCGTGGCGCTCGGAATGTCCGGACACTCGCCTTCGGGATGTTCGATGCCGATGGGAATGTCGAAATTGTTGAGCAGGTGGAAGCATTGCTGTACGGTCTCGAACCCGGTGGCGCGCCGCGGAGCCGTGGCGCGGTAGAAGGCGGCCCTCACGAAGCGCGACGGCGGCGTGGCGTCGCCCGGAAGGCCGAGAAACCCCGAATTGCCGCCCGTAGGCCGCAGCGTTACGCCGTCCAGCCGGCGGACGGGGACGTCGCCCGGATAGAGGTTCACGTAATTGTTCAGGTTGGTGAGCTGCCACTCAAAACCGGGGGCGTTGGTGAGCACGCCGACCTCGTTTTCGTAAAAATGCGGCACTCCGCCTACGATTTCCAGCACGACCTGCCGTCCGGACGGCTCTCCGATGCGCCAGTGTACGACCGACGTCTTTTCCAACGCGACGATGCGTACGTCTCCGACGGCGGCTTTGACCTCATCGACGGTCGAAAATTGCGTCAGCGCCCACGTCACGAATTGCAGATCGGCGAGCGTGCGGTCGTTCTGCGCCGGTTCGTAGGGTTCATACCCTCCGTATTGCGGAAAGAAGAAGAGTCCGGCCGACAGCCCCGCTTCGTTGATCCCTTCGGCGATGAACTCCTTCTGCACCACGGACAGCCCCACGACGCCGTATTTGGCCGTGAAGGTCATCCCGTCGGCTCCCAAGGGTGTGAAGGAGCGAAGCCGCTGACCGCGCGGGATGACGACGTATTCGCTCTGCAAAACGCCGCGGGCCCACTCAATGGTGCGCGACTGCACATAACTGCCGTCAGCAGCCGTGAGCGCGATGCCCGTGCAGGCGACCGCCTGAAAGGAACCGCCACAGACGGCGGCCATACCCAGCAACAAATTCTTTGTTTTCATAATCGTCCGGTTTATGGTAATATCTTTGCGATCGTCCCAAATTCCGTGCAAATTCCCGTCGGAGACGATACCCTGCGACTGTCCGCACTATGGTATGACCTTTGCACGCGGAACAAAAAAAATTCGAATTATGAAACGACCTGCATACGACAAAGAAGCTCTGCGGGAAAACAAGGGCGGAATGCAAGTGGGACAGCCTTCCGCCGATCCGCAGCAGACTCAGGAAACCACCCGCACCCAAATCACGCCGGACGACATTTCCGACGACGGCCCCATCGCCCCCGCATCCGCAAACGGAATCCCCTCCCGGCAGCAGATCGAACAGGATGTCGTGGCGGTCAACCCTTCGATAGACAGCATGGAGAGCCGGGGCTAAGCCCCGGCCGGGCAACGCCGCCGGGATTCACCGGACACGGACCAGCCGGACGTCGCCGGACACAACAAAAAAAAACACACCGCAAAAGCGGTGTGTTTCAGTTTCCGGCCGACGGACAAGTCTCAGAAATTGCGCCCCGTGTCCCACCAAAGGCGGGTGCCGCCGTGATCGGGACCTCCGAGCTCTTTCAGTAGCATTTCGTATTGTTCGGGGTCCGAGGTTTCGAGCGTCGCGGGATAGGGCAGGCGGCGGATCATCGTCTCGGTGTCGATGCTCTGGCCCTTGCTATGGTTGAAGCGCACCGGAAACAGACGCGGATAACCCGTCCGCCGCTGCTCGGCCCAAGCTTCGCAGCCTTCGGGATACATGGCGATCCACTTCTGGGTAATGATCCGTTCGAGTCCGATCTCCGCGGCCGCCGACTCGTCCCAGCGGGGCGACACGCGGCACCGGGCCGCAATATCGTTCTCCGGGGCGATCGGGTCGCGGTAATCGGCCGCGGAAGCGTCGCTTTCCAGATACTGCTCCGCACCCGACACTTGCCATTGGGCGAACGATATGAAGACGCCGGCGCGGTAGCACGTTCCGGCGTCTTCATCGGTCCACCCCCGCAGGGCGGCTTCGGCGCGCAGGAACCACACTTCGGCCGCAGACATCAGCACGACTTCGGTCGTCGGCTCGACGGTAAGCCGCGAAAAGGCGGCGTAATAGTTATGCGAAAAGGCGGTTCCCTGACGGACGCCGTGATATTGCCCTTTCAACGGAACGGAAACGGATTCCCCGCCGTCATTCGCAATAACGAGATCCTCGGCGCAGGGTTCGAAAAACTTCGCGATACGCGGGTCTCCGAAACCCGTCAGCACGGACTCCATCGAAGCGTTCATGACGGCCTCGTGCCAGCTCCGGTTGATCGCGCCGAGCGGATTCGAGTAGATTCCCGAAGTCTTGACCGCCGCATTGTTCGTATTGACCTCGATCACCCCGTACGGGTCGGCAGCCGCCTTGCGGAACTCCGCGCGGGCCTTCTCCGGCGCGACTGACGCAAGACGCACGGCCAGACGCATGCGCAGCGAGTTGGCGAAGCGGAGCCATGCGGCATAGCTACCGTCGAGCAACAGGTCGAATTTCGCAAATTCGCCGGCCATCGGACGCTCCGCGACATAATCCGACAAAATCTCTACAGCTTCGTCCAGATCGTCGAAGAAGTGCATGTAGACCTCCTGCTGGCCGTCGGGCACGTATTCGGCGCCCTGCGCGCCGAAATGGGTATAAATCACCGGCCCGTAATAGTCGGTCACCCGCTGCATGGCCAGCACCTTGAGTATCTTCGCAATGGCATAGAAGGGCGGCATCAGCTCAGCGGCGGTCTGCTCCAGCCGGTAGATTTCGGGCATCACATAAGAGTAGGTGAACTGCCACATGGCGCTGTTCCAGCCGTCCTGCAGGTTATAGTCGGAGTTGTGGCTCCCGCCCTGCAGGGGTTTCGGGTCGTGCATGTAGCCCGAAAACATGTCCGCATTGAGATTCTGCGTGAGCTGGAAAGGCCAGTTCTTGCCCTTGCCGAAATCGTAATTGAAATAGCCCCCCCCTGCTGGATAATGCCCAGACGGTATCCCAAACCGTTGTTGTCGGCTTCCAGCTCGCCGTCGGTAATGCCGGAGAGGTCGTCGTTTATGTCGCGGAAATTACCCGTGCACGCGCCGAAAAGCAGCGCACAAAGTCCCGCGAAAAGATATGTATGCCGGCATTTCATGCTTAAAATTCCAGTTTGATATTAAATCCTGTATTGCGCACGGTGGGCATGCCGTACACTTCGATTCCCTGATTATCGTTGCCCGTCGAAAGGATGAGATCGGGATCGAACGGCGCGGCGTTGTAAATGAAGAAGAGGTTGCGCGCGACCAGCGACAGGGTGACGCCGCTCAGCACCCGCGTGCGGCGGACCAGCTTCTGCGGCAGCGCATAGGAGACGGCCAGTTCGCGCAGCCGGATATTCGTGGCGTCGTACATGTAATATTCCGTCACGCCGGCGCGTCCTCCGACCAGCTTGTAGAACCCTTTCACGTCGTCGATACGCCGCCCTTCGAGCGTCACGCAACCGCGGTCGCGGGCGTCGGCCGTTGCGGCCGAGACGCCGTAGGAATCCATGTCGGCCATGGTCTGCGACAGCAGCCGGCCCCCGTAACGGCAGTCCAGCATCAGCGACAGCGACGCGCCCCTGTAAGAGAAGGTGTTGCTCCACGACAGCGCGAACACGGGATTCGCATTGCCTACCTTGACGGTATTGCCGTCGCCCGCGGTGCGGGGCAGGCCGGCGTAATCGCCTTCGGTTTCGTAAACGATATTCCCGTCGGCGTCGCGCTCGAACGCCCGGCCGTAGATGTCGCCGATCGCCCCGCCCTCGACCAGTTTCATGGCGTAGGACGACGAGAAACTCGACGGACCGTAGGCATATTCGCGCAGTTCGTCGTGCAGTTTTATCACCCGGTTCCTGTTATGCGCGAAGTTCACGACCGACTGCCACGTCAGACCGCTGCCGTAAACCGGACAGGCGCTCAGCGACACCTCGACGCCCTCGTTCTCGATGTTGCCGGCATTTTCGTACCGGAAAGCATAGGCTTCGCCCGACAGAGCCGGCAGCTTGAAGAACTGGTTGTGGGTGTTGGTCTTGTAGTAAGTGGCGTTGATTCCCTGCCGATCGCCGAAGAAACGCCATTCGAAACCCGCTTCGAGCGCATTGGTCATTTCGGGCTTGAGGTCGGCGCCCGGAGCAGCATCGGCGGCGTTGATGCCCCCGCCGGCCGTAATGTGGGCCTTCGGGTTGGTAATGAACATCGGAATGTCGTTGCCCACGCGGCTCCACGTCAGGCGCACCTTGGCGAACGACATCCATTCGGGCAGTTTGAACATCTTGCCGACGACCCACGACGCGCCGAACGAACAGTAGAAAAACCCGCTGCCCTCGTGCGAAGTGTAGGCCAGCGTCGAAGCCCAGTCGTTGCGCCCCGTGACTTCGAGGTTGAGACTCTCGGCGTATTTGACCGAAGCCGTGGCGAAGAGCGATTGTATCTGGCGGCGGGCGTCGATCTGCTCATCGACGTAGGCCGAGTTGTTCATGACGATATTGGCCACGTTGAACACATTGGGGTAATAGAGCGACGCGGTCTTCGAGTCGATGCGCAGCGAATTCACCGTGCGGTCGTTCAGGGAGACGCCGACCGTCGCGCTGAACGTCCAGTCGGGCGTGAACCGCCTGTCGAAGAGGGCCAGCGCCTCGCCGTTGAAAAGGGTCTTCGAATAACCGCTTTCGATGTAGCGGCCGTTGTTCCCGGCCAGCGCCGGAGCCGTCGAGGCGTAGAACCTCTGGCGGACCTTGTCGTCGATATGATCGACGTTGCCGCGGGCGCGGATGCGCAGCCAGCCGTTCACCTTCCAGTCGGCGGAGAGAGAGGCCATGACCCGGTTGCGCAGGCTCTTGCTGCGGATGCGGTTGGTGATCCAATAGGGATTCTGTTCGAAATCGTCGCTCGGAGCGATCCAGTTCTGCACGCCGAGTTTGCGGTCCGGGTCATAGACCTCGAAATGCTCGCGGTAGGGAGTCATATCGACGCCGCGCGGAAAACGGTAAAGCCCGACCAGCGGGTTCATGTAGAATCCGCCCGGCACCGGTTTGTCCTTCACGACCTGACGCATGAAGCTGATGTTGCCGTCGAGCTTGATCCGGTCCCGGAACAGCCCGGTCGTCGCCCGCAGGTTGAAGTTATGCCGCATCAGGCGGTTCGAGCCCGTGATTCCGCGCTCGGCGGTATTGGCGTAGGAGAAGTAGGTCTGCATCTGCTCGGTGCCCGAAGAGACCGACAGCGAGTTCATCGCCGTAACGCCCGTCCGGAAAAAATCCCCGGCGTTGTCGTAAGCCTTCATCGCGGCGCGCGCTCCCCAGCTTTCGACGCCGCCGCTCACCCCGTAACGGTTCTGGAAGTCCGGCAGGCGGAAAGGGCTTTGGAACGTAAGGTTCGAAGTGAAGGTCACGGGCTGCCGTTTCGCGGCGCTGCCCTTCTTGGTCGTGATCAGGATCACGCCGTTGGCGGCCTGACTGCCGTACAGCGCGGCCGCCGGGGCGCCCTTGAGGATCGAGACGCTCTCGATGTCCTCGGCATTGAGGTTCGAGATGCCGTCGCCGCCGTCGCGGTTGCCCGCATCGGCGACACCCCCGATGGCCGTATAGACCTGCTCAGGCGAGGAGTTGAGAATCGGCATGCCGTCGACCACGTACAGCGGCTGATTGTCGCTGGCCACCGAGCGGACGCCGCGGATGCTGATCTTGGAGGAGGCGCCCGCGCCCGAAGAGCTTTCGTTCACCTGCACGCCGGCCGACTTGCCCGCGAGCGAGAGAATCATGTTCGACGACTTGACGTTCGTGAGCTGCGTTCCCTTGATCTTGTCGGCCGAATAGGTCAGGTCGGCATAGTTGCGTTCCAGTCCCAGAGCCGTCACGATCACGTCGGCGATAACTTTCACGTCCTCCTCCAGCGTGATGTCCAACCCGGTGCGGTTTTCGGTCGGGACACTGCGGGGCACATAGCCCACGCACGAGACGTCGAGCACGGCGCCGGGAGCGACGCTGATGGAGAATTCACCTCCGGAGAGGGTCGCCACGCCGTTCGAAGTCCCGTGTTCCACGACGGTAACCCCGACAAGAGTCGCCCCCGTCTGGTCGGTAACGTGGCCCCGGACCACGAACTTCCGTTGCGCGGACTGCGCCCGGACTTCGAATCCGGAGAGCAGGCACAAACAGAACGTCAAGACCAGAGTGCGGAATAAAATCCGGCAACCGGGTCCCGGTAATTTTTCAGAGTAAGACGTATAAGGCATCACATTGCAGAAACAATCCGTCATAAAAATATAAAACTTTGGCATTATATCATAATAAATAGAACAAATCAGCCGAATCGTCGGTCAAAACAGCCCGGAACAACCTATCGGCGGCCGCTGCCGGAGACATTTCCGGAATAATGGTAGCCCGAACCGTAATCCGTATACGCGCCGTCTCGGAAGAAACGGTATATTTGCACTATACAAACCTGAAAAATCATGTCGGGCAAGCAAAAAAGAGGCAAAATGATAATACTCTCAAGCATCCTGCTCGCGACGCTGGCCACCGCATTCGTCATCGTCCGTCTGCCGAGCTTCGGGCGTCTGCCCCAAGGCGAACGGCTCGAACGCATCCGGCAGTCGCCGAACTACCGCGACGGCCGGTTCCGCAATCAAGAAGCCGGTCCGATGATGACGGGCGACAAGAGCCGTTTGCGCGGCATACTGGAATTTCTCTTCCGCAAGCGCGAGGGACTCCGTCCCCAAGATGCGGTACCGGCGATCCGCACCGACCTGCGGGCGCTCGATTCCAAAAGCAACCTGCTGGTCTGGTTCGGGCACTCGTCCTACCTGATTCAGGCCGAAGGACGCCGGACGCTCGTTGATCCGGTTTTCCGCAGCGCGGCGCCGCTCTCGCTGCTCAACCGTCCGTTCAAAGGCACCGACATCTACCGCCCCGAAGAGATGCCCGACATCGACTACCTCATCGTCACGCACGACCACTGGGATCATCTCGACTACCGCACGGTCCGCGAACTGAAAGAGCGCATCGGCACGGTCATCTGTCCGCTGGGCGTGGGCGAGCACTTCGAGTACTGGGGCTTCGACCCGGCGAAGATCGTCGAGCTGGACTGGCACGAACAACAGACGCTCGGCGACGGATTCACCGTCCGCTGTCTCCCCTCGCGCCACTTCTCCGGCCGCGGGCGGTCGTCCAATCAGACGTTGTGGGGATCGTTCCTGCTGCAAACGCCCGCGCGGAAAATCTACATGGGCGGCGACGGCGGATACGGATGTCATTTCGCCGAGATCGGAGAAGAGTTTCCGGACATAGACCTCGCCGTTCTCGAAAACGGCCAGTACGACGAAGCGTGGAAATACATCCACACGATGCCCGACCAACTGGCCAAAGCCGCAAAAGAGCTGGGTGCAAGGCGGATCATGACCGTCCACCACTCGAAATACGCCCTTGCCAAGCACCGCTGGGACGAGCCGCTGGCGACCGAGGCGGCATTGGCCGCGGACACCGCGCTGCACCTCCTGCGGCCCGAAATCGGCGAGGTGGTTCCGCTGGAAACTCCGCAACCGGAGCGTGCGCAGGCCGACGATCCGACGGGATTATAGCGCATCGGACAGGGGCGCTCCGGCTTCAACGGGACTATCCCGGTTCCGGCCGGCTTATTCCGCCGGAAGCCCGCGACCCGCACCGAAGCAACCCGCACTGAAGCAACCTACGGCGAAGCAAAGCGCCCCGCGCCGAAACATCTTCGCCGAAGCGATCTCTGCGGAAACATCTGCGCCGAAACATCTGCGGCGGCAGTGAGGCGCCGACCTACGGCCACGGAAACCCGCATCCGACACCCGCGGAAAAAACGGCCTTTACCACGCATACTCAGGACCTGAGCGCTCCGGCTCTGGTATGCAATTTGCTCCGGAGGGAGGAAAATCCATATGCTATGAACAATTTTTCCTCACTGATCGAAAATTCGAAGCGGGCCGTACGTTACTGGTGGCTGCTCCTGATCATCGGCATCGCCCTGTTCGTCGTGGGCATTCTGATATTCGTCTACCCCACCCAGAGCTATCTGGGCATGTCGCTCGTCTTCGGCTGGCTGATGCTCTTTTCGGGCATTCTCGAAGTCGTGCTTTCGTCGGCCAACAAACACTTCATCACGGGCCGCGGCTGGATGCTGGCCGGGGGCATCATCGAAATCATCCTCGGCATCATCCTGATCTTCAACGTCGCGCTTTCGGCCGCCACGCTGCCGATTTTCCTCGGTTTCTGGCTCATGCTGCGCGGATTCAGCGCCATCGGTCTGGGCGGCGACATGAACGCCATGGAGATTCCCGGATCGGGCTGGACCGTTTTCAGCGGCATCCTGCTGGTGCTCTGCTCGTTGTGGATTCTGTTCCAACCGTTGGTATTCGGCACCACGGCCGTCGTGATCTGGGTCGGCATTTCGCTGCTCTTCGCCGGCATCGCCGCCTGTTCGCTTTCGATCCAGCTGCGGCGGGCGCACCAATGTCTCGGCAACCGCTGATATTTCCGTACGCCGTCAAGTCTGCCTCACCGTACAAGCCCCTCGCACCGAGGGGCTTTTTTTGTTCTCCGCCGCCGCACCGGGAACTCTGCCGTCCCCAAACAGCGACTGCCACACAAAAAAAAGTTCACACGGGAAGCCCCTCCTTAGAGGGGCTTCCCCTTTCCCACACCACGGCACACCAACCCCTCCCGGCGGCGAAACCGATGCAACCGGAAACGGCACAAGCCATAGGAACACAAGGCCGAACGGCGGGAGCGAACCGCGCATCACGCCGGTCAGGCGTGCGCGATCTCCGTCACGGCGTGTTCGAGAAATTCCTGCAGGACAAGCGCATGATTCTCAGCCGCATTTTTCGATGCGTACAGCAGCGTAACGGTCTCATTTCCGGCGATGCGGCGGACAAACTCCCGCACGGCCTGCGAGCCGCGCAGCTCTTCGAGATACCGGCGCCGGAACTCCGGCCAGCGGGTCTGCGGATCGGCGTGGTACCATGCGCGCAGTTCGGGGCTGGGCGTGATCTCCTTGGCCCACATGTCGTAATGCAGCGCATCCTTGCGCACGCCGCGCGGCCACAGTTTATCGACCAGCACGCGGCAGCCGTCGTCCGGAGCGGCGGGTTCGTAAACGCGTTTGATTCGTATGCGTGTCATAAGTTCGCTGCCAAAGGCGTAAAAAGTTCGATCAGATTTTCTTCGGGGTCTCTCAGATGCACGACCCGCATCCCCCAGCCGGGCATGTCGGTCGGCCGGTTGACAAACTCCACGCCCCTTGCAGAGAGCGTTTCGAAGGCTTCGTCCACATTGTCGACTTCAAACGATACCATCATCTTATCCCTGCAGCCGGCCGGCAGCTCCTTGTCTGCGTTCCCGGCGACCGGCGCCATGAGGTCGGACGTAAATATCGCCAACCCCTCGATGCCTTCGGCCTCCTTGAAACTGCCGTAACAGCCTTCGATATCGAAAGCCGTCTCCAAACCGAGTTTTTCGGTATAAAACCGGAAGCACTTTTCATAGTCCCTGACCAATAATCTCACATTGCTGAATTTCATAATCGTCCAATTAAAAAAAGAGATGCGCGAACGGGCCGTATCCCCTAAAATGAAGGGCGCCTCCCGGCGCCCTTCCCCATCAAAAATTAACCCTTAAAAATTATCCCCATTCCGAAAAACTTCCGAGAGGTAGTAGTGAAGGTAGTAAAGATCCGCATCACCCTGAATCACCTCCCGATGCAGAAGTTCTTCTTCATCGGAGATGCCGTCGTCCGAAACTTCGTTTTTGTCAATATCCTCCATAGGCATCTTGTAATTTTGCTTTGTACTAACTAAACGCCGCGCCTTTGGAAATATTGTGTGCCGGTCAGCACAAAATCATATTTTTTTCCTTGATCATCCGCCGCAGGTTGATAAGCGCATAGCGCATCCGGCCCAACGCGGTGTTTATACTCACGTCGGTCTGCTCGGCGATATCCTTGAAACTGAGACCGGCGAAATAACGCATCATCACCACCTCGCGCTGCTCGGCAGGGAGCAGTTCGACCAGAGCGCGCACGTCGCGCTCGATCTGTTCGCTGACCATGGCGTCCTCCACGTTCCGCTCGGCGAAACGCAGCGATCCCAATACATCGTATCCGGCTTCGGCTTCGGTGACGGCCTTGTTCTGCCGCTGGGCGCGGAAATAGTCGATCACCTGATTGTGCGCGATGCGCAGCACCCACGAGAGAAACTTCCCGTTGTCCGTATAGCGGCCGTCGTCGATTACACGCACGGCTTTGATAAATGTCTCTTGGAAGATATCTTCTGCAACATCGCGGTCCTTCACCATCATATTGATGTAGTCGCGCACACGGCGGCTATGGCGTTCGATGAGCTTGGATATGGCACTTTGGTCACCTGAGAGGTAGTGATTAAGCAATACCTGGTCACTTAATACTTGCACGTTCATACTCTTGTCTCCTAAATGTAGTTAAGAGTAGACTTTTCCCGATAGGCAATCCTTTTTAAGTTGTGTATGTCGATAATTTCATCGTTCGGGCTTTCGGAAACCCGGAGCTCCGGAGCCTTATCGGCGGCAAGATAAACACTTTTTTCCGAAAATCCAAATTTCTTTCTACTCCGGCGGGAATGTCCCGGCCTGTTTATTCGGATTGCAGAAACAGCAAAATCCGTGCCGGGACAGCACCGAAAGGCATTTTATTCGGAATCAGCGGTCAAGGCGAAACGGTCGAAGAGGCGGGTGAACCGGCACGCCGTTTTTCGCGGGAATCCACCCCGCCACCCGGCATCACTCCGCACGGCACGCCGCCTTGAGCGGCTCGACATGAATGGCGATCATCGTGCCTTCGCCGAACCGGGCGCGCAGGCGGCGTTCGATGTCCTCGGTCAGCTCGTGCGAGCGGCAGACGCTCATCGCGCCGTCCACGCGCACATGCACCTCGACGGCGATCGACGCGCCGATACGGCGCGTGCGCAGGTTGTGCGGCTCCCGCACTTCGGGATTCGCCGCAACGACACGCAGGATTTCCTCTTCCACATCCTCCGGAAGCGAACGTTCCAGAAGTTCGTCGAGTCCGGTGCGAATCAGGTCGAACGCGATCTTGAAAATGAAAACCGCCACGACGAGCGCCGCGATCGGGTCGGCGATGCGCCACTTATCGCCCAGAAAATAGGCGCACCCGATGCCGGCCAGCGTTCCCAGCGACGAAAGGGCGTCGCTGCGGTGATGCCATGCGTTGGCGATCATGCTCGGACTCGACACCCGGCGGCCTTCGCGCACCGTATAGCGGTAAAGAATCTCCTTGACGACGATGGAGACCGCGGCGGCCAGCAGCGCCACGGTGCCGGGACGGGGCAGCAGCCCTCCGTCCACAACGACGCGGATGGCACCGATGCTGTTCACCAGAATCCCCGTACCTACGGCAGCCAGCGCAAGGCTGATGATGATCGTGGCGAGCGTCTCGTATTTGCCGTGGCCGTAGTCGTGTCCCTCGTCCTTGGGTTTGGCCGAAATCTTGGCAAAGGCGATCACCACCACGTCGGTCGCCATGTCGGAGAACGAGTGTACGGCGTCGGCGACCATGGCGCCGCTTCGGCCCAGAATACCCGCCGCGAGTTTGATCCCGGCGAGCAGGAGATTGACCGCGAAACCGATAAAGGTCACGCGGTATATTTTCTTTTTGCGGATTTCAGCCTCACCGGACATAACGCACGTTTTTACGACAATGAACAAAAATAGTGAAATTTACGGAAACACAAGACCGGCGATCGCTTTTCCGGCCGGCTTCCCCCATCCCTAAGCGCGCCCCGCACGGCCGGCACCACCCGACACAACGGGCCGAAAAATCCCCGGCGGATATTCGCCGGGGATATTCCATATGATCGCGCGGCATCGCGCACGCCGCAGACTAATAGCTGCGGGCGAACAGCACGCGGCGGTGCGACGGCTTGCCGGAGAAGACGCATACGCCCTCCTCGTCGGGCGCGTCGATCGGAATGCAGCGGATCGTGGCCTTCGTGGCCTCCTTGATCGCCACCTCGGTCTCGACCGTGCCGTCCCAGTGCGCGAGCAGGAAGCCGCCCTTGTCGTCGAGCACCTGCTTGAACTCCTCCCACGTATCGACCTTGGTAATCATCGACTCGCGGTAGTTGAGCGCCTTCCGGTAGATGTTCTCCTGAATTTCGGTCATCAGGCCCTCGATACGCTCCACGAGTCCCTCCTGCGAAACGGTCTGTTTTTCGAGCGTGTCGCGGCGGACGAGTTCGATCGTGCCGTTTTCCATGTCACGAGGTCCCATCGCCAGACGCACCGGAACGCCCTTGAGTTCGTATTCGGCGAACTTGAAGCCCGAACGGACATTATCGCGCGCGTCGACCTTGACGCTCAGTCCGCGTGCGCGGAGTTCGGCGGCGATCGCGTCGAGCTTGGCGACGATCGTCTTCATCTGCTCCTCGCCCTTGTAGATCGGGACGAGCACCGCCTGGATCGGCGCGACCTCCGTCTGCAGCACCAGCCCCTTCGCATCAAAATACTTGGCAAAGCAGGCAATGCCGTAGGCAGCGGCACGGACGCAGCAGTCCTTCTGTAAGCTGCGGCGGGCGATCTCCTCCCTCGCTTGGGATGCAAAACTCATGATATGGTGATCCTTTCAGCGGACGGCGTCGCGGTGCTGGACGCCGGGCCGATAGCCCAGCGCGTCGCAGTATTCCGCGATCTTCCGCGCAAAGGTGATGGAGCGGTGCTTGCCGCCGGTGCAGCCCACCGCGATGGTGAGCTGGCTCTTGCCCTCCTTGACGTAGAGCGGAAGAGCGTATTCCAGAAACGACTCATAGCGTTTCAGCAGCTCCTGCGCCTCCGGATGGCCCATGACGAAATCGACGACTTCCTGATCGAGTCCCGTCTTGTGCTTCAGCTCCGGAACATAGAAAGGGTTGGGCAGGCAGCGGACATCCAGCACGAGGTCGGCCTCCGGCGGGACGCCGAACTTGAAGCCGAAGGACATGACCGTCAGGCGCATGGCGTTCTTGGCCCCGCCGTTCGGGTTGAACAGGTCGCAGATCCGCTCTTTGTTCTGGGAGGTGGAGAGCAGGCCGGTATTGATGGTATAATCTGCCCGGTCTTTGAGGGGCTGCAAGATCTCGCGCTCCCTGCGGAAGGCTTCCCGGGTGGAAAGGCCGTCGGAAATGCTCATCGGATGGCGGCGGCGCGTCTCACTGTAGCGGCGCATCAGCACATCGTCCGGGGCATCAAGAAACAAGATCTCATATTCTATCCTCTGCGCATCCAACTGAGAAAGAGCTTCTTCGATCTCTTCCGGCGTGCGGCAGCCGCGGATGTCCATGCAGAGAGCCACCCGCTTGAGCTGGTTGTCACCCGCTTTCGAAAACGCCGTGATGCTGGGCAGCAGTGCCGCCGGGATGTTATCAATGCAGAAAAAGCCGATGTCTTCCAGTGCATTCATGGCGACAGATTTGCCTGCACCGGAAAGGCCGCTGACGATGAGAAGATTCATTTTGCACGCCTCTTTCTTTTATGCTTTCACCACACGAATTTCTTTTTTGAGGTCGTAGCCGGTCTTTTCTTTCACGATGGCACGCACCTCATCGCACAGAGCCAGCACATCTGAACAGGTCGCTCCACCCAGATTGACCACAAAGCCACAGTGCTTGTCACTGACGGCTGCGCCGCCATGGCGGTAGCCCCGCAGACCGCACTGGTCGATGAGGGCTGCCGCAAATGCGCCCACCGGCCGCTTGAAGGTGCTGCCGGCGCTGGGCTTGTCGAGAGGCTGTTTGTCTTTGCGACGGGCCATCAGGTCGTCCATCCTGGCGCGGATGTCGGCGGCATTGCCTCTTGCAAGGTGGAACTTTGCCGAGAGGATGCAGCCGCCGTTTTCTTCGAAAATGCTGTGGCGGTATCTGAGGTCGAGCTGTTCTGCCGGTATCTCAACGGTCTCCCCTTCTGCGGTCAGATACCGCACGGAGACCAGCACGTCCTTCATCTCGCCGCCGTAAGCTCCGGCGTTCATGTAGACAGCACCGCCCACCGTACCCGGGATGCCGTAGGCGAACTCAAGACCGGTGAGGCTGTTTTCCAGCGCCGTCATGCAGAGCGACGAGAGCATCTTGTCCGCACCGACAACGACAGCATCGTAAGTCAGGGACGGGTCTTTACCCGGGAAACAGATGTTTTCAAGAATACCGATCGCGCTCTTCATGGCCGATACATTGATGACAGCTCCCCGGTAGCCCGCATCCTCAAACAGGATGTTGCTGCCGTTGCCAAGCAGATAATATTTGACGTTCGCTTCCTTCGCCAGCTTGATGGCGGCGCAGAGCTGCGCCTCATTTTCCGGCAGGATAAAGACATCTGCCGGGCCGCCGATGCGGAAAGTGCAGTGCGCGCTGAGCGGCTCATTTTCTTTGTATGCAATGCCCGCAGCGGACAAAGCCTGTTTCAATCGTTCCATTCGTTCTCCCTCTATCGGTAGAAAATCAGTCCATCGTGTCGTTCAGGCCCAGACGGATGAGCAGCTCCTTGGCGGCGTTATAACCCATCTTCTTCTGGCGGTTATTGATAGCCGCCGTTTCCAGCACGACTGCGAGGTTGCGTCCGGGCGAAACGGGGATGATGGTGCTGGGGATGTTGACGCCCAGAATGTCATAATACTCGCTTTCCAAGCCGGTGCGCTGATAGTTTTTGGTGGGGTCCCATGCTTCCAGCTGGACGACGAGGTCGAGGCTTTCACTCACCTTGACCGCGCCCACACCGAACACGCGGGCCACGTTGACGATGCCGACGCCGCGCAACTCAATGAAGTGGCGGATGTTCTCCGGCGCAGTGCCCATGATCTGGCGGTTGGAGACCTTGCGCAGCTCCACGGCGTCGTCGGCGACGAGGCGGTGGCCGCGCTTGACCAGCTCGATGGCCAGCTCGCTCTTGCCGATGCCGCTGTCACCCAGAATCAGAATGCCCTCGCCGTACACCTCCACCAGCACACCGTGGCGGGTGATGCGGGGGGCCAGCTCCAGGTTCAGCACACTGATGATGCTGCCCATCAGGGTGCAGGTCGTTTCGTTGGAGCGCAGCAGCGCCACGCCGTGCTTTCTGGCCAGCTCCTGCATCTCCGGGAACGGTTTCAGCTCCTCACTGCGGCCCACGATGACAGCCGGCGGCTGCTGACGGAACAGCTGGTCCAGCGCTTCGTAGCGCTTTTCCGGCGAAAGGCCGGACAGGAAGTTCATCTCGGCCAGACCCATGATCTGCAGCCGCAGTTTATCAAAGTAATCGTAATAGCCCGCCAGGAACAGACCCGGACGGTTGACTTCCGCGATCTCGACGCTGATGTTTTCGAGGTCCTGCGGAGCGTAGACCACATCCATGCTGACCTTTTCGGTCAGCTTCTTGAGCGAAACGGTAAAATTCGCCATCGTTCTTCCTCCTGCGTGTATTCCTCAACTGCGGGCAGACCCTCCCGCAGGCATTCCTTCTCTTATTATAAACGAGATGGTTTCGGATTACAATGATTCTTTTGGGAAAAGTTCCTATTGGTGGATTGACCGCTGAAAACAGACTGACAAATAACAAGACACCCCGCTTGCTGTGCAGACTCTGCTGCGGAACAAACGGAGTGTCTTGTTTCTTCCTGTTTATTTCTTTCTAAGATATTTGATGAGCGCAATGACTAATAAAATGCCGATAATCAGCGGCAAAAGAGAAAATAACGAGAAAATCAGTTCGCCAAGTCCAATTCGCATAGTTTTTCCTCCTTCGGAAGCCGGGTTTATTTGTGGAACTATTATTTCCGTCTTGTGGTTATTATATAACATTTTGTTTTATATGTCAATATAACAAAATGTTTTCCCTATACTTTTGTTAACGGCATCCATGAGTAGAGGTGTATGCTTATGTACCAACGCATCCGCGACTTGCGAGAAGACCGGGATTTGATGCAGAAAGACCTTGCGGCCTATTTGAAATGCACACAGGTCTGTTACTCCAATTATGAGATGGGGAAGCGCGATATTCCAACAGACGTTCTCAAAGCACTCGCCATATATTACGATACCAGCGTAGATTATATTCTCGGCTTGACCGATG
>ENA-UEOJ01000319-UEOJ01000319.1-human-gut-metagenome-genome-assembly--contig:-NODE-319-length-40165-cov-3.612677_pt1 | contig 40165 bp, 32 predicted proteins | sample MGYA00242885_ERZ507886 | MGnify/ENA primary metagenome ERZ507886 (study PRJEB26167, sample SAMN06115505) | human gut metagenome | host: Homo sapiens | place: China:Anhui | collected 2015-08-07 | study... | reverse complement strand
CTCACCAGATTGCCGACAATGGCCATGGGGTTGTCCGTGCCGGGGACATTGCATGTGCGCCACAGGGAAAAGGCGATATCATCGGCGGTGAGCGGGCTTCCGTTATGGAACTTCACGTCCGGGCGCACGGTCAGTTCCCATGTATTGGGATCGACCGCCTTCCATTCGGTCACCAGCCCCGGCTGGGGATTGCCCGTGCCGTCCAGCCAGACGATGGAGTCATACACATGGCCGCGGTAGTCAAAACCCTGACCTGCCATGGAGTCATGCGGATCAAGGGTTTCAGCTATGCTCTCCACGCCGATGACGAAATCCCGGGCCAGAGCAGTTCCGCCCATGCCGAGGGCCAGAACCATAAATGGGGTGAGGAGCCAGGAAAGTTTTCTCATACTAACCTCCTTGAGGTGATGGCGGGAATGCCCGATATGCGGTGCCGCGGGAATGTCCGGCTGATGGTCGCGCGCTGTCGAACACTTGCGGACGTATTTCTCTCCGTGAGCGGGAGGCTTCGACTGTCCCTGAGGCATGTTGCTGTTGAAATGCTCTGCGGAATCTCGTCTGTCCGCCTGCGGCATGAAGCGGCGGAGGCGTGAAGCCTGCGGTTCGGAACATACGATCCCGGCTGACAGAGAGTTTCAATCACAAGGCGCTCCGGAGCCGGCCTGCTCCGGAAACCGCCTGTTCCTGCAGATACTTGTCCACAGCGGCCGAAGTCGCTTCAACAAGCCCGGGATACTCTTCATCGCCGGTGGCAACCTGAGGCGCATTGAGACCGTGCCCGGTCAGGTTGCAGACGGTGAGGCCCGGCTGTTCAAAGCCCGGAGCGTCAAGGAGCCTTGTCAGCGCCGCTGCGGAAACGGCTCCGGCCGGCTCGGTGAAGATGCCCTCCTCGCGGCCCAGTTCGCGGATGGCGCGGATGAATTCTTCGTCCGTGACGGAGAGCATGGTTCCGCCGGTGGCGCGTACGGCCTGAAGGCAGTATTTGCCCCAGTAGGGATTGTTGTTCATGATCGCGTCGGACAGAGAGGGCTTTTTTTCCACCGGCGTCACCACGTCCTTCCCCGCGTGAAAGGCCGTTGCCGTGGGATTGCATGCCGCAAGCTGCACTCCTACCAGACGCGGCATACGGTCGATGAGTCCCGCTTCCAGCATTTCGGAAAAGCCGTCAAAGGCCGCTACCATGCCCGCGCCGCCGCCGCAGGGGATCAGCACGGTATCAGGAGCCCGGCCGAGCTGCTGCACGATGCCGTAGGCAAAGGTGCGCTTGCCCGCAACACGATAGGGATTTGGCCCTCCGCACTGATACCAGCCCTTTTTCCTTACCATTTCCCCGCACAGGCGGCTCGCCGCGGCCATGTCGCCGTCAATGCGGATGACGTTGCCCCCATAGACAAGGCTTTTGGAAATCTTGGCGGCGGAGACGTGCTTCTGGACGAATACCACGGGGCGCAGCCCCGCGCGTGATCCGTACGCGGAAATGCTGGCCGCGTTGTTTCCGGAAGAGGAAAGGCAGACTGTTTCGCTGCCCTGCTCCAGGGCTTTAAGCACGCACAGCGCCGTTCCCCTGTCCTTGAGAGACAGCGTGGGACCCTGTTCGAGCTTGAAGTAAAGGTCGGAGATTCCTCTTTTCCGGCCATAGCGATGGGAACGCAGGAGGGGTGTTTCCGTTTCGCCAAGGCTGACCCGGTCAATAAGGGACTCGTCGGAGAGAGGCAGGATGGAACGCCACTGGTATAGATAGGATCGGTCATCATACGGAGGCATGCCGTCCTGCAGAGCCTTTCTGAGGGCGCCCGCCGCAAATTCGACGCGCATGGGGGCCCCGCAGCTTGGGCAGGTCAGAGAAAATTCGGATTCGGCAATCTTCGTCCCGCAGTCGCGGCAGACAAGGCCGATACATTCGGCGTTCATACTATTCTCCTGAACAGAAAACGGTTATTGAGCGGGTGGGGAATGCCTCTTGTTATTCTGTCGACAGTATGTGAAAGAAAAAACGGCATGTCAATATTTGTCGACGGATTTTTGTCGACAAATATTGACATGCCGTGAGCAGCCGCAGGAGGACAGCATGGAAAACGGCAGCGAAATGCCCGCAGCCTTGAAAATACTGGAAGAGGCGGGAATCCCCGCCCGGCGTATGGACTATGACTATGCTGAGCGCGGAGGAACGCGTGAGGCCGCCCTCCGGCTCGGCATCGACGAACATGCAGTGGTCAAGAGCCTGGTGTTCGACAATGGGAAGGAAGGAGCGGAAAGACGTGCGGTCATGGTTCTCATGCATGGGGATGAAAGGGTTTCTCTGCGCAAGCTTGAGCGGCTTTCCGGAATTGGCCGTCTTGCCCCGTCGTCTCCTGATGTGGCGCGGGAACTGACAGGATACCTGCCCGGCGGGATATGTCCGTTCGGCTTGAAAAGCCCGCTGCCCGTGTTCATGCAGGAAACGCTGGATGAACTGGCGGAGCTTTTTGTCAATGCGGGCAGACGCGGCGTCGTTGTTGCCGTATCTCCCGGCGCGCTCGACGTGGTGTCGCCCGTACGGGGTGATCTGGTGAGCATGTCGCCTCGCCGCGTTTGACGATGACTCCATGGTTGGCCTATAGCGTTCCTTGAGCAAACAGGAGAGGAGACGTGCAGCAATTCAGCAAGCAGACGTATAGTGACCAGGTCGCCCAGCTTATCAGGCAGCGTATCCGCAGCGGCAGGTTGCGCGGCGGCGACTGCGTGGGAGAGGCTGCTCTGGCCGGGGAGTGCGGCATCAGCCGCGCTCCGGTGCGTGAGGCCCTGTATCAGCTTGAAGCCGAAGGGCTTCTCATGTCGCATCCCAAGCGGGGCAAATGCGTTACCATTCTTACGCCCGACGGCATCCGCAACAGCTATGAACTGAGCGGACTGCTGGAAAGCGCCGCGGCCGTCAACGCGGCAAAGGGATTGAGCGCCGAGGTCCACGGCAAACTTGCGGCGCTTGTCGGACGGATGCGCGAGGCGGTGCGAGCGGGAGGCGCTTTTGAGGAACACGCCTCCCTGGGCACGGAGTTTCATGAAACGATTCTTTCCCTTTCGGATAATCCATTGATCCGTTCGCTCGCCAGCCGTTCCAGCCGCGTGATTTCCAAGTTCCTCATGTATGAGCGGTGGCGGACGCTCTATACGCCGGAAGAGCTGTACGACAGGCACAACCGTATTTACGAGGCGCTGTGTTCGGGGGAGCGCAGGCGCATTGAAAATGCCGTGCGCGAACACTATGCCGAATCGGCGGAACGGCTTGCCCGGTATTGCGTTCCGCCTGACGACAAACCCCGCGGAACGGGGAAGGCCCATTTCCCGGAAGAATAGGGCTCACCGAGTGATTTTCACCCTCCGGAGAGATGCCTGTTTTTACGAAAACGCACGGCCTTTTCTGTCGACAGGGTCCTGTTGTCAAACTATGTTGACAGCTCTGCGCGGGACATGTGCCTTTGCCCCGTCATGAGGGCGGCATTCATTACCGCCAGGTTGCTGACAAAGTCAGCAGCCCCGAAAGTCAGGAGCAGTTCGTGGCTCTGCCGCGCCGTGGGCGACTGATTTTCGTGCCTCCCGTCAAGCCGCTTTGCGGCTTATACGGCGCAAACACCGCGGAGCGGGGGTGTCACCAGTCCAGCGGCAACATTCGTTGCCGCAAAGGCGGCCCGTGTTCCACACGGGCAAAAAGGCACCATGTATGCACGGCCGGATCGCCTGCGCTTTGTGCGGCTCATCCGCCCAAAGGCTCGCTCCCTGCTCCGGAAGATGCCGCATTGCCATGCGGCGGGGCGTCGTCGCTCAAGGTTCGCTGCGCTCGCGCCTCCGGCGGCCAAGGATTCTTCAATATTATTCCGCAATAAAATCTGTCGACAGTAGACTGTTGACTAGTGTGCGGATCGGAGTTAAGCTGCCGCAAAAGAAAGCTTCCCGCCAACATAAGGAGAAGAACGGTATGGCGAACATGAAAGCTGTGTACCTTGGGGATCTGCGCGTGGAATGCACGCATGTGGCGAGCGGAACTACCCTTGTCACCGATGCCCCGGTGGACAATAACGGCAAGGGCGAAGCTTTTTCCCCCACTGATTTGTGCGCCACCGCGCTGGCCGCATGCTGCATGACCATCATCGGCATTTACGGCAGAACGCATGACGTTGACGTGACCGGAACATCCATTGACATTGTCAAGACCATGAGCGCCGATCCCAGGCGCATCGGAAAAATCGAAATCATCTTTGACATGCCGGATCGGGAATACAGCCCCCGGCAGAAGGCCGCGATTGAGCGTTGCGCCCATACCTGTCCCGTCCATCTGAGTCTGCATCCCGACGTGGAGCAGGTGTTTACATTCAACTGGAAAAAGTAGTTCCCCGGAGGCTGCCTTCATGAAAGACGTCATTTTCTCTGCTGAGGCTCCCGCGGCCATCGGGCCGTATTCACAGGCGATCAGGGCCGGGGGCGTTCTGTATCTTTCCGGCCAGATCGGCATGAATCCGGCCAGCGGCGAGCTTGTATCCCAGGATGTCAGGGAACAGGCCGCCCGTGCCATTCAGAATATGAAGGCGGTGCTTGCCGCTGCCGGGGCCACGCCCGAACAGGTCGTGAAGACAACCGTTTTTCTGACCGATATGGCGGATTTTCAGGCTGTAAACAGTGTCTATGCCGAAACATTCAAGAGCGACGCCCCCGCACGTTCCTGTGTGGCCGTGGCCTCTCTTCCCAAGGGAGCGCGTGTGGAAATTGAAGCTGTGGCGGTTCTGTAGTTCCGCTGAAGAAGACTCCGGGAACGCTGTTTTTTCGGCCGTGTTCTTCCGGGAACACGGCCTTTGTCTTGGAGCAGTTCGCGATTGAGCATATCTGCCGGCCGGACCCCGTGTTCGAACTCGCAGGTTTCACGCCTCCGCCGTCGTTTAACGCCGCAAGTGAATTGCGGCTGCTCCGGCGCCGCGCGGAGTTTCGTCCTGCTCGACTCCGCAGAGCATTTCAATCGTGAAATGCTCTATCCATAATGACAGGAATTCGCGTCTATGGAATGCAAACGTATCGGCATTATCGGATGCGGCACCATCGGGCGTCTGCTTGCGCTCCATATCAGGGACAACCTGAAGCGGCAGTATGTCCTGGCGGCCGTTGCCTCGCGCACGCATGGGCATGCCGCGCGGCTTGGAGAAGAGCTGGGGGTTCCGGTTCTTTCCGCCGCAGAGGCTGTTGCCGCGTGTGATCTCGTTGTGGAAACGGCCAGCGCCGACGCCATGCCCGCGATAGTCCGGGCGGCGCTGGCGGCGCGCAGGGAAATCGTATGTCTGAGCGTCGGCGGTTTTGCGCTGGACGCCGGGCTGCTGGATGAAGTTATGGCAGCTTCTTCGCCGGTTCATGTGCCGTCCGGGGCCATCGCCGGGCTGGACGGCGTCCGCGCGCTGCGGGAGATGGGACTGGACAGTCTTTCGCTGACCACTGTCAAGCATCCCGTGAGTCTCGGTCTGAACGACCTTTCCGATCTGCCCGCAGTTTCCGGAGAGGAAGGAATGTCGGTTTCCCCGGAAGCTCGTCTGCTTTTTGACGGAACCGCGGGGGAGGCTATCCGGCGTTTTCCGGCCAACGTCAATGTCGCTGTTGCGCTGGCCCTGGCAGGGCAGGGCCCCGGGAAGACCCGCATGCGTCTGATCGCGGATCCTCTGGCAGGAGGAACCCGGCATCGGATCATGGCGCGGGCCGGAAAGTGTATTCTTGACATCACGACGACGCCGGCTCCCTTGTCGGAAAATCCCCGCAGCTCGGCCCTTGCCCTGTATTCCGTTTCCGCTTTGCTCCGCCAGATGGCCGAGCCCCTCAGACTTGCCGGATAGCTTCGCTTCCGAACCGCCGGCGGCGCGGGCGCGGCAGGCATGGCGCCCCCCTTCTTCCGGAGTCGCCGCAATGTGTCTGCGGCGTAACGCTGCGGCTTCAGACGTAAAAACTGCGGGCGGAACATACGATCCGGCAGATACTTTCAACAGCAGAATGCTCTGATTGGAGTCGGCATGTCACAGGAAATTCAGATCGGATTCGTTCAGGAAGGCGATAGATACACCATCCAGACCGGCTCAGCGGTATTGGGCGATATTGTCATGGACTATTCCGGCTATCCGGAAGACGCCAGAGGCGGCAATTCCTCCATCCTGCTGCTTTCCGCCGCGCTCAGCTGCTACTGCGGAAGCATCCGGGCCGCGCTGGTTGCCCGCGATGTCCCGTTCAGGGCGATTCGCGCCACGGCCAGGGGCGTCAAGCGCATGAATGCCGAAGGCGCCATGCGTCTGGCTGAAATCGCCATAGATGTCGCTGTGGACGTGGATGACGAGCACGTCTCCAGGCTCGAACATTGCGCGAGAATCGTGAAGCACTGCCTGATTACCGCCTCCCTTCTCGAGGGGATTGCCGTCACTCATGCCGTGCGGAAGGCGTAGAGCATTTCATGAACGAAATGCTCTATGGAGTCGAACGGGGCGAGACTCATCTCCGCTCTCCTTGTCCGCAAGGCGCTCGCGCTGACGGCCAGGGGCGCCGCGCCCTCTTCCTCCGGTGTCGCCGCAATTGACTTGCGGCGTATAGTTCCGATGGAGGCGTGAAACCTGCGAGCCGGAGCACAGGGGTCGGCCGGCAGATATTTTCAATAACAAAGGCTCTGTTCAAATTTACGGTTGATAAAGAGAAGTATGCTGCTTTAACCGCCGCAGGAGCGAGCGTCAGCGAGCTTTGAGGGCGTCCCCCGCCGCATGGCAATGCGGCATGGAGGGGCGAGGAGCGGCCGAATGTCTCGCGAAGCGCGATCGAGAGCGGCGAAGCCGCGCGAGACGAAGCGTCGTCAGCCGTTGTCGGAGGGGGCCTTTCACCGCGCTGGAAGTGCGGCCGCAGCGTACACGGAGATCATCAGAATGGGGCAGGTCGAAGCGGCCGCGCAGGCTGCGCCGAAAGCCACATGCTCGGCCAGCGAAAGCAGAGAGATAGAACACCACCGTGGCCAGCCGACCAGCTCGTACTGCACGGGATGCAGACGTGCGCGCAGCCCCAGATCCAGCACAATGAAGGCCAGGATGGTCAGGCCGATGAACAGGATGCCGTATTTCACCGCGCGGTGAACGAGTTGATGCTGGGTGCCGGCTTCAAAGAGAGCCACGCCTGCCCGGAACTCTTGATGAGTCTGCAGGCGTCCGGTGAATCCGGCGGGCGGCTTTCATCTCTCACCCGACGTTCCGTAATGTGATTTTCCGTGCAGGGCACCACAAGAAGAGGTCCGGCCAGATTCCGGGGGCCTCCCCATGTTCTGCTGATGTCCTGCACCACGCTGCCTCCGGCGGTCTAAGGATATTCCCGGCGCAGTTCTGCAGCAGAGTCTTCCCGGTCGCAGGGAAATGACTGTGGCTTTTTGTCCTCTGTGGGGGGAAAAGAGCGAAAGGAGTGTGGTTAAAAAGATACGTTCAAGGGGCAAAAGTCTAGACTTTTAAAGTTATTATATTGAAATAATAAGATTTTATGTTCAGGCATGAATATTGCATAAAACAAGAGGCAAACATATTGTGTACAGCATGCTTCACGCCGGACGCGTGCAGCATGATGGAGGATAAAGCATGTTTCAGACCACTGTCGCCCGTCCGGTGTCGTTCACAGGAGTAGGACTGCATTCCGGCAGGGATGTGCAAATCAAGTTTCAGCCCGCCCCTGTGGATTCCGGCATCGTGTTTTTTGCGCACACGTCTTCCGGCGTACGCCGCATTCATCCCGAGCCGGAAGCGGTGACCGCAACCGCGCTGGCCACCACGCTGAGCGACGGCAAGGCATCCGTGTCCACGGTGGAGCATGTGCTTGCCGCCTTGAACGGCCTGCGGGTGGACAATGTGCAGGTGCATGTGATGGGCGGCGAGGTTCCGATTATGGACGGCTCTGCCGCGCAGGTCGTCAGGATGATCCGTGATGCCGGAGTGCGTGCGCAGCACATGGAACGCCGTGTGGCCCGTATCCGCCGTTCCCTGTCCGTGGCAGGCGAGGGCAAGGCCATCCATGCCCGTCCGCATCATGGCTTTTATGTGGATTATACCATCGACTTTCCGCACAGGTCCATCGGCCGTCAGCGGCTGGCTCTGGAAATTACGCCGGAAAGCTTCATGCGTATTGCCGACGCCCGGACCTTCGGTTTTCTTCAGGAAGTGGAATACCTGCACAGCAAGGGGCTGGCGCTGGGCGGCAGTCTCGGCAATGCGGTGGTGCTGGATGAAGACGGTATCGTGAATCCCGAGGGGCTGCGCTGTCCGGATGAATTCGTACGCCACAAGATCCTTGATTTCGTGGGCGATATGGCCATGTTCGGCATGCCCCTCCAGGGCGCTTTTGAGGTGCACTGTTCAGGACATCACCATAACAACATGTTCCTGCGCCGTCTTCAGGCCGAGGCCTCCTATTATCTTGATATCGTTCGTGAGGACGAGGAGCGGGAAGAGGCGGCTGGGGTCATGGGCGTGCCCGCGCTGGCCATGCCTGCCTGAACGGTTCCCCGCAGCGACGGCATGTGCCTGCGTCTTGTATCGGGGGATTGTGTTTTCATTCATGGTCGTGCCGTCCGCGGACTGATTCCGTAGCCGGCGGATGAGAGGGCAAAAAGAATTTCATCACCTTGCCGCCTTTGAGTCCCTTTTTCTTCCTGAAGGGGAAGGTTCAAATCATAAAGGGATTTTTGATGAAAGTGTCCCGTCTTTGAATCGGTTGTGCAGTCCGGTTCAAGGGCGGGACATCATATTCCGGCCCGCAGGATTCATGCCTGAAGCCGGAACCTGCCGCCGCAAGTGAATTGCGGCGGCACCTGAGAGGAGGGAGCCGCGGCGCTTTCAGCCGTTCGCGCGAAGCGGGTTACGGATGAAGAGTGCAGAGATGGGGCCTGTCCTGCCCGACTCCGGGAGCATTTTCAAAACGAAAATGTTCTAAATTTCTTCCAGCGGCTTGCCTCCCGTGCGTTTGGCGAAAAACGCCATGAACAGGGCCGGAATCACGCACAGAGCGCAGAAGGCGCTGATGATGCCGGAGAAACCGAAGGTGCCGTAGAGTACGGGAACGACAAGCGAAGAAAGGGATGTCATGATCCGGTTGCCGGCCTGAAGTACCGCCAGCCCTATGCTGCGGATGCTGGAAGGGAACGACTCCGAAGCATAGGCGAGATAGGTGTAGATCATGCCGTTTGTACATCCCATCATCAGGAAACCGGCGGCGCAGTACTGCCAGATTTCCGTCCACCAGATGAAGGAAAGGCCTGCTGCGCCCATGCAGATCATGCTGCCGATGAGGGGAATCTTGCGTCCGCCCATTTCGGAAATGAAGCTGAACGCGAAGCATCCCGCCGGGATGCCGAGCTGCATGAACAGCGTGATGGTCAGACTGTCTTCCAGCGAGAACCCCTGGGACTTGAACAGCGTGGTAGTCCAGTTCTGAAAGAGATAACTTGCCGGACCGAGCAGCAGAAAGGGGGAGATGACCACCAGTGCGGTGCGGACATGATCGCGCGAGAACAGGCCGAGCAGCATCTCGGCCGGGGACGGGCGGATGCCGCCCTTTTCCACTTTTACTTCGGAAAGATCGACATCCACGCCGGAAATTTCGCGTACCACCTGCTCCGCTTCTTCGCGCCGCCCTCTGGCCATAAGCCAGCGCGGAGATTCGGGGATGAAGCGGTGTGCGCCGAGGAAGAGCAGGATGCCCGCGCCCCCGGCGTAGAATACCCAGCGCCATGCTTCGGGATGCAGAGGAAGCAGAATGCGGCAGAGCACGCCTACAGCCGGAACACCGACAAGACCCGCCGCGGCGATGAGATTTTGCCATTTGCCTCTCGATTCGGCGGGAGAAATCTCTGTCGTATAGGGGATGACGCTCATGTTCACGCACATGATGCCGAAACCGGTCAGGGCGCGCGCGGCGGTGAGCAGCCAGAATCCGTCGGCCAGGCCGCAGGCGACGGAAGAGCCGGAAAAGATGAGTACGCCAAGCTGAAGAGCGTTCCTGCGCCCCAGCATGTCCGCGAGAATGCCGCCCGCAATGCTCCCTGTCATCATGCCGACGAAATACCAGGAGGTTATGATGCCTGCGTGCCCCATATCCAGACCCATGCTCTGCATGATGGAGGGCAGAACATAGCCGAAATTCCAGTTGTCGAACTGTTCGAAAAAGTAGGCGAACATAATCACAACGTAGATCAGGCGGTGGCGCGGCGTGATGGCAAGCCCGTCAAAATAGTTGTTGATGATTCTGCTCATGCTTGTGCTCCTTGGGGAGAGAGGTGTTCCGGGGGGTGACTCTGAAATGAAAGGCGTCCGGCCTGAACCTGTCAGAGCGTCAGATTGAAGAGCTCGGCGGCGTTTTTATACATCACCTTGTCATACACCGCGTCGCTGAACATCTCTCTCGCCCGTTTCACGGTTTCTCCCAGCGGCAGCAGCGGATATCCCGAACCGAACATGAAACGATCCTGGAGAAAGCCGTTTGCCGCGTTGATATACTCCTGCGCGCCGGGACAGTTGAACATGTAGAGATCAGGCTCGATCCAGATGTTTTCATGCCAGAAGCATGCGCCCAGGATTTCCGTCACCCACGGCCAGCCGCCATGGCATATGAACCAGTTGATGCCCGGAAAGTCCGCCGCCAGCTGCGTGATAATGGCCGGGTTGGTATGATTGATGAGGTTCGGGCCGTTGTTGCCGCCCAGCATGATACCCACGACCAGCCCCTGTTCCTGGCAGTATTCGTAGATCGGATAGAATTTGGGATCATCGGCATAAAGGGGAAGGGAACTGTGTCCCGGCTCGAAATGAATGCCTTTAAGCGGGCCGTCCACCGCGTAGGTACGGATAATGTCCAGGTTTTCCCTGATGCTGTTGGCGGAATCAATTGATGCCATGCCGACGAAGCGCCCGCGGAAATGTTCGACCATTTCCGTGAGGTGTTCGTTGGAAATGAAGCGGCTCGGGGCGATGCCCACGGCAATGCCGGCTTCGTCCATCTCCCGGATCATGTCTTCTTCTGAACTTTTTTGTACGGATTCCGGCATGTTCATGCCGATTTTGCGGAAAAAGGGCGCGCATGCCCCGGGTGTGAACTGCCTGGCGAATTCCCCCCACATGGGGCGCATCCTGGTGTCGATGATCATGGCGACGGCCTCCTGATAAAAAAGTTTTCACATGCAGAAGCAATCACCATGCCGTCATGTAATTTAGATATAAAATACAATTTGCTATGATATTATTTGCCATATTTTTTTCAGCAGTATATTCTCGAAAACAAGAATATTTTCCAAAAAGTATAATTTTTGGGAAAGGCAGCATTTTAAACTTTGAGCTGACAAGCGAAATGGCGCACATGCGCGGCAGGAGAGCATCATGCCTGACATTCCCGTCTCAGGAGAGGAACATCTCGCTCTGGAACGCCGTCACAGGGCCTTCAAGGCCGGAACGCCGGTGGAACGGGATGGAATACGGGACTTCATCCTTGATTCATGGCTGCGCTGCCGGGAGCGGAGCCGGAGAGACAGGCCGAAGTTTCATATCCTGCCCGAAAGGGAGCTGGAAGAGCGCAGACAGCGTTGCAGCGTGATCCTGACGCATGCCGCTCCCGTGATGCACAGCGTATTTGAGCTGCTTAACGGGCCGGAAAAGGGCATCAAGGGGGTGAAATGCTGCGTCTTCGTGACGGACAGGGACGGCGTGCTGCTGGCCGGGCTCAACAATCATCCCTTTCCGTTCCGGCCCGGTCTGGTTTGTTCCGAGGAACTGCTCGGCACAAACAGCGTGCAGTCCTGTATCGAGAACCGCTACATTTCCACGGTATACGGCTTTGAACATTATTTTGAAGACTTTTCGGGCCAGGTTTCCAGTGCGGCGCCGATTATCACGGAAGACGGCGTTGTCCACGGAGCTTTCGGCGTGCTGCTGCACTGCGGGGACTATGATTTTTCCATCAAGGCCATGAGCGATATCGCCGCCAAGGCCGTATCCAGCTCCGTAAATGCCGGTATCCACCGTTCCTACCGGGAATTTCTGCTGGATCACATCGACGACGCCATCATTTATATTGACAAGGAACTGCGAGTGCTGTCCTTCAATCGCGTGGCGGCGGAGAATTTTACGGATTTGCGCGAGGGAGCGGAACTTCTGGAGCTGATACCCTTTGCCCCGGACTTCGGAGAAAGGCTGGATCGGGATCTGACCGATTTCTTTATCGTTCTGAGGGGGCGGCCCCGCAAGGGAACGGCCTTCTACGCCACGGTCAGCCATGATCACCTGGGAGGCGCTGTCATCATACTGCGCCGCGCCCGCAGGGTTCGCGAACTGGCCGCCCGGGTGGCGACTCCCGGAGCGCTGTACCGCTTTGAAGATATTATGGGAGAGTCTCCGGCGCTGCGCGGAACCATTGAACTCGCGCGCAAGGCATCCGCAGGGGACATGACCACGCTTGTCACCGGGGAAAGCGGAACGGGCAAGGAGCTCTTCGCCCATGCCATACACAATGCGGGAGCGCGGGCAAAATGCCCGTTTCTCATCGTCAACTGCGGGGCTTTGCCGCAGGGGCTGATCCAGAGCGAACTGTTCGGCTATGAGGAAGGGACGTTCACGGGAGCAAGTCTGCGGGGCAAGGTAGGCAAGTTCGAGCTGGCCGACGGGGGCACGATTTTTCTTGACGAGGTGGGGGAGCTGCCGCTGGATGTGCAGGCCAATCTGCTGCGCTTTCTGCAAAGCGGAGAACTCAGCAAAATAGGATCGGCCCGTCCGCACAGGGTGGATGTGCGCGTCATTGCCGCCACCAACCGGGATCTGCCGGAACTCATCCGGCAGGGGAGATTCCGCCAGGATCTCTTCTGGCGGCTCAATGGTTTTCCGCTTCGCATTCCGGCTCTGCGGGAGCGGGGGGATGACGTGATCCTGCTCGCCCGGCATTTCGCGCGCATGTTTTCCTCCGCGGCCCGGGGCCGGGAACTTCCTCTCGCGCCAGAATCTCTCGGCAATCTTGCAGCGCACGACTGGCCGGGCAATGTGCGTGAGCTGGAAAACTGCATTCGTCTTCACGTCAATCTTGCGGATGGAGACGTCATCCGCATTCCTCCGCTGCATGCGGCCCGGGAAGCCGCTCCCTGCTTCGAGGGGGGCTTTGCCGGGCGCAGGGGCGCTTTCGAGAGAAGGCTTATTTTCGAGGCGCTGGAAAGCAATCAGGGAAATATCCGCAGAGCGGCGTCCTTTCTCGGCATCCCGCTCAGCACCATGTACAGCAAGATCAAAAAGTACGATATCCTGCCCGGAAGGCAGAAACAGCTTGAGCTTCCGCCCGACTCGCCCGAGCGGGACAGGGAAATCGGACAGATGGTTGCCCGTCTGGCTCCGGAGTCAAGGGAGAGCCTGTACCGTTTTCTGAAAAGTCTGGCTTGAAGCATCGCTCTGCTGCAGAGTTGCGTTGAACATATTCCTGATGCCGGAGGCGCAGGCGCAGAACGCAAGCGAGAGCGGGTATCGGCAAGGCCGATCGGGCGTCATCCGGAGGTCGCGGAAGAAAGATCACGCGGAGCGGGATTCGAAACATTCGCCTTTTCGATGATTCTCTGGAAATTCGTTTTGAATTTCAGATGGTTGAAATGCAGCTTTCATCAAAAATTCCTTTGTGGTTTGAGACCTCCCCCTTCTAGGTCGGCGGATGGGGCGACTGTGGATTGAAACATTGCGGGGAAACGTGAATGTCTCGAGATTTTGCCGCGAGGGAGTCTTCTCCGTTCAGCGCGCGGATATTCGCAAAAACGTCTTGTCAGTAGGTCTTCGGCCCCTTGGCAAGAAAGGTATGAGTAAAGGATACGGGGTCTACCGGACGTCCGAACAGGTAGCCCTGTACGCTGTCCAGCCCCATGTTTTTTACCAGACGGTGTTCATCCGGGTGTTCCACGCCTTCCAGGCATACCTTGATGTTTACATGGTGACAGAGCTCCACGACGAAGCGGATGAAGGTCTCGTCGAAGCGGCTGTGCAGGATGTCGCGCACAAATGTGCGATCGATCTTGACCACGTCGGCGGGCAGATTTTTCAGCATGCCCAGTGAGGAGTAGCCCGTGCCGAAGTCGTCCATGGCGATGCGCACGCCCATGGCGCGCAGACTGTCAAACACGGTTTGCACATTTCCCTGCATCACGCAGCTTTCCGTGAACTCCACCACTATGTTGCGCGGGGACAGGGCCAGCCTCTTCAATATTCGCTCGATAAAAGGGAGCATGTCATCCGACGTAACCTGAATATAGGACAGGTTGATGCTGACCTCAAAATCCGGCCGGATTGCCGTCCATTCGCGGCACTGCTCGGCGGCGCGCTGGAAGACCCAGCGCCCGAAGGGCACGATAAGCCCGCTTTGCTCCAGCAGCGGAACGAATTCGCCGGGCGAAACCTTGCCGTACTTGTCGCAGCGCCAGCGAGCCAGAGCCTCGGCCCCTATCACCCGTGTTCCGTCCGAGGTGACCTGAGGCTGATACGCAAGGGAAAAATTCTCGAAATCGCGCTCCACGCTCTCCCGCAGCAGCTCGGTAAGTTCCAGCGAACGCCGCTGGACTTCGCTTTGCTCGGGAAGGAAAAAGACCTGTCGGTTTTTTCCTCCCTGTTTGGCCGCGTCCAGCGCATTATCCGCGCAATGCAGCAGGCTTTCATAATCTTTTGCATCATCGGGACAGCTGGCAGTGCCTGCGGACAACGTGCAAAAGAATTTTTTTCCGTCATATTCCTGCTGATGACGAAAAGCTTCCGCAAGGGTTCTGTATACCGCTCGGGCTTCGTCGCGGCAGCCGCGAATCACTACGCCAAATTCGTCACCGTCCAGTCGGTACAGAGACGCGTGGGGCGGCAGAAGGCTTTGAATGCGCTGGGCCACAATGCGCAGAGTTTCATCTCCGAAATGTTTGCCGTAGAGGTTGTTGACATTTTTAAAGGAGTCAATGCCCAGCAGCATGAACTGCAGGGGGTGGAGACGGCTTTCGCGCAGCAGCGGCTCCATATCTTCCTTCATGCGGATTTTGTTGAACAGTCCGGTGATGGGATCGATTTTGTTCTTCTGCCCCAGATTGGTAATGAAACCGGCGAAAAGGCCCGGTTTGCCATCAGAGTCCCGTTCAAGAGCGCCGCGGCAGCGCACCCATACCCATTCGCCCCGGCGGTTGCGGGCGCGGTATTCGACACAGTGATAGTCGGCACGGCCATCCATGACAATCTGGTTGGCTTCCAGAAAGTTGGCCTTGTCGTCGGGATGAATATGCGCTTCCCACACGGCGGCGGCATTTTCAAGAACTTCGCCAGGCAGGCCGAATTCCTCAACCATGGCTCTGGAATAACGGAACGTGCCTGTTTCAACATCGGAAACGAAGAGATAGGAATCCGTGCTTCTGGCCAGGGCCTGATACAGCATGCGGGGATCACAGGCATGGCATTCATCCCGCGGGGATGCGGAAACGGTGGGACGACGCCTGGCCTCAAGAATATGAAGCTGCTTTTTCCTTTCGTACATTCTTTCGTCCGCGCGGGCCATCACTTCTGCGGCGGAGATTCTGACGCCGGGGGATGCCTCGGCCACACCGAAGCAGAAATCCACCGCGCAGGGCAGTCCTTCCGCCGGCCAGCGGCGGTTCAGTTCCGCGCGTATTTCTTCCATGCGCAGTGCCGCGGCGTGATGTCCTTCTCCCGGAAAAATCGCGACAAATTCGTCCCCGCTGAGGCGGAAACAGAAACCGCTGCCGCCCAGACCTTCGCGCAGCACTTCCGCCGTCAGGCGCAGGGCGCGATCTCCTTCCGCGTGGCTGTGATTGTCATTGATATGTTTCAGCAGGTTCATGTCGACCAGCGCCACGGAAAGCGGAATATCGTCCGTGACGACCCGTTCCAGCTCCGCGTCCAGTTTTGTCATTCCGGCCCGGCGATTGGGCAGCATGGTCAGTTCGTCGCGCCGGGACGCTTCCCACAGGTGCTGGTAATCGGTGACATCGATGGATTGCTGCAGGTGCGCGATACTTCCGTCAATCCAGGGCATCAGACAGTCGTAGTTTTTAAACAGCCGTCCTGTCAGGGTATTGTGTTCTTCCCAGTGATAGAGAGGATAGCTGACGCTGTTCTTTTCCAGAAGCGGAATGGGGCAGAAGTCGCAGCGGCGTTCAAAACCCTTCTGCAGAACCTGCCAGCAGATTTTTCCTTCCGGGTTTTCCAGGTTGAAATTTTCCCGCATGGTCTGATTCATGTAGAGAATCTCGTCAGTGCGGGGGTTGGTGACATAAATGCAGACTTTTGCCTGATCCAGAGCCGCGTTGAGAACACGGTTGCGGAGTGTCTGTTCGGCGCAGAAATCCTGTCCGGCCAGAAAGATGCCCAGGGGCAGGGCAAGAGAGGCCAGGGTTTCCATCTCGCCCGGTTTCCAGCAGGGATGCCCTTCGGCGCGGCGGAACAGCGCAATGCCTGCGGGCTTTCCGCCGAACGGCAGAAGCACGGCGCAGCACGGCCCGGGACGCCAGGGCAGGGGAAAGTCCGTGGAAGGTATTTCAGCGCAGAGGGTGTTTGTTTTCTCGATCAGGGACGTCAGCCGTGCGCCCTTCCGGGGGGAAAACCATGCCGTGAGCGCGGCATGATCCGGGAGCGGACAGTGAGGAGCGCCCGGTTCCGAGTCATTCCATGCCGCTGCGGCGGTCAGCTCGAACGCGTCGTCAAACCTGAAAAGCGCCGCGCCGCTCAGAGGGACGCGCATCGCCAGAGATGAGGACAGCGCGGCGAATACGTCATGCAGGGGAAGGTCATACCGGAAAGGATATGATATCCCGGCTGGGTTTGCCTCTTCCGTTGTGTCAGCACTCCACTCCATCCCATTTCTCCTGTTTCTGCATGTTGCAATTGAAGAACGCATCTGCCGGTCATAATTTCATCTCTCCCGACCGGAAGGGGAGAGTCTCGCTGAAGCTGCTCCGGAATCAGGCCCGGGCGGGAAGGCTGCTGCAGCATGTCTGCATTTGCCGACATGCTTGTTTTTGAGATGAGCAAGAAGGGATACCAGCATATTGTTCTGCAAACTGTTTCTCGGGGAATTATTTTCAGACAGTTCTGTCGCCGGAAGGTTCACGGGAATGCCGCTGTGCGGGCCGGGTGGCAGAGGCGCCGCAGAGATGGCGCATCCCACATGACAAAAGCTGCGCATGCCCGCGCTTCACCGTGTGCAGCGCAGCTTCACGCGGCCCCGTCCCAAACCGTTCTTCCCTTTCCTCCGGGATGTCGCATGACCATTCGCGGAGTGACATTTTCGTCAGGAAAATGCCGATTAAAGCATTTTCCCGCGGGATTGCGGAGCAGAACCGCCTGCAAGCCGCAGTGGGGGGAAACATGTTTTTCCCGTTGAATGAACAGCCTGGCGCGCATTTTACAAAGAGGCGTCGCCTCCCTGGACATGGAGCTGGCGTATTTGCGGAATACAGCAGCAGATTTTTCAAAAACAGGAGACTTCGCGGTAGAACCCTGCTGCACTCGACTTCGTGAGCATGTTTCCCTTGAAAATACTCCGGATGAGGTTTCATGATATAAATGCAAATCTTTTCTGTCAATCTTCAATGCCCTGAGGCAGAAGGGCTGGGGCGATTCATGGAACAGTCCGGGGAATCCGCGCCGTCCCTGGCCAGACCATGTTTTTTCAGCAGTTCGTAGAGGTGCCCGCGCGAAATTCCCGCTGCCGAAGCCGCGCGGCGCACGTCGCCGCGAAAGCGGGCCAGAAGAGCTTCCAGGTATTCGGCATCTGCCCGGGCACGGCTTTCCCTGAGGGTGGGAAAGGAGTCCTGCCTCGCCTGATGCGGAATCTGCTGTGGGGACGGAAGAAGATCGCCGGCCTCATGGGACGTGAGTCCGGGATGGGATGGAGAGGAAGAAGGAGCATCGCCGAAAGATGCGCCGGGAAAACTCAGCCTGCTTTTGGCAAGTGAAATGCGGATTTCCGTCGGCAGATGCCGGGCAAGAATGCGCCCGCTGCCCGACGCCGCGCAGGCCCGTTCCATCGCGTGTTTCAGTTCGCGCACATTGCCGGGCCAGGGATAGATGGACAGCATGTCGAGGACATCCTGTCCTGCTTCCTTGGGGGGGAAGCCGTTGCGTCGGCAGCAGTTTTCGATGAAATGTGAGGCCAGCGCGGGAATGTCCTCCAGACGGCGGCGCAGCGGCGGCACATGGATATGCATGCCGCGCAGGCGGAACCGCAGATCGCTGCGGAACAGATCCATGTCCGCCATGTCGTCAAGATTTCGGTTGGTGGCGGCCACCAGTCGGAAGTCACTGGCGCTTTCGCGCACTTCCCCGACGGGGCGGAAGCGGTGCTGTTCCAGTGCGCGGAGAAAGGAACCCTGCGCGGGCAGAGGCAGTTCGCCCACTTCATCCAGAAAGAGCGTGCCCTGATCCGCGGCGGCCAGCAGACCTTCCCTCGCCCGATCCGCGCCGGTAAAGGCCCCGCGCGCGTGTCCGAACAGGTGGGCTTCCACCAGACTGTCCGGCATGGAAGTGCAGTCCACGGTGATGAAGGGACCTGCCGAACGGCTGCTGTTAAGGTGGAGGGCATTGGCGAACAGATCCTTGCCGGTGCCGGTTTCGCCGGTGATGAGCACGTTCACGCTGCTGGAAGCCGCCTCCTGGAGCTCAAGCAGCGCGTCCATGAGCGCGGGGCTGTTTCCGATGATGTCCGGCCGCCGGAACTGCCCGTCCTGAACCGTACTCCGGGTCTGCCTCCACTGCGCGACTTCTCCGATAATCCGGCTGAGTTCCCGCAGGCGCAGGGGCTTGACCAGATAGTCCCATGCTCCGGCGCTGAGCGCGGCTTCCGCCGCCGCGGCGTTGCCGTGGCCGGTGATGACGATGACATCAGGATGGCCCGGCCCCTTGGTCAGGCGATCCATTTCCGCCAGTCCGTCTCCGTCCGGAAGCATGACGTCCAGCAGAACGAGATCCAGAGAGCGCCCCGCGGCAGCATCGGCATCCAGCAGGGCGCGGCCCTCGCGCAGAGAGGATGCGCTCAGCACTTCATAGCCCAGGGCTTCTCCCGCTTCACGCGTCAGCATGCGGATCAGGTTTTCGTCATCTATCACCAGCAGACGGGGCATGATTTTTCTCCTGTTCGCGGCGGAGCGCCGCCAGAGCCTGTGAGAGTTCGCGCACAGCGTCGGCGCGGAGCGTCTCATCCATAATGGAACGGGGTCGGTCAGCGGGGCTGTTTTCCTGCAGGGGGGGATTTTCCGGAGGAACCGCCGATTCAAGCGCGGCGCAGATCGCGCGCAGGCGGGGCAGACCCAGCAGTCCGGCGCTGTTTTTCAGGCTGTGCGCCGTTCTGCGCAGTTCGGGCGCGGAAAGGGGGCATTGTTTCAGCATATCGGACAAAGAGGGAATTTCCTCCAGAAATGCGTCGATCATGCGCTGAAGCAGGGAGACGCTGCCGCCTGCCGCATCCAGCGCATCCTGCCGGATGAAGACCGGGATATCCTCTCCGCAGCTTCCCGCGTCTCCGCTGTCGTGCGCCGAGCGGGAAACATCCGGAACTCCGGCCAGCATGTCGTCGAGCGTTTCCGCAAGCTGCGCCATGCGTACGGGCTTGAGCAGGAAACGGCAGTTCTCCGCCTCGCGGGAGATGTCGGGAGAACAACGCGCATTTCCGGAAAGCGGCAGGGCGCTGAGCAGGAGGATGGGCGTTCGCGCGTCCGTGCCTGTCCGTCCGTCCCGGATGCTCCGGGCGATATCAAGGCCGTCCATGTCCGGCAGGCCGAGATCCAGAATGACCGCATCAAAGCGTCGCGAGCGCAGCAGAAAGAGCGCATCCGCGCCGTTGTTCGCCGTGTGAGCGGAATAGCCCGCTCCGCTCAGTGTCTCATGCAGGAACAGCGCGGAAACGGGAGTGTCTTCCACCACCAGAACTTCGCCCTTCCGTGCAGGAAGCCCCGGAGCGGCCGGGGGCATGCCGCCTTCCTCCGAGCGCGAACGGCATGAAGGGACATCCGTTCCTGCGTCGGAAGGGAACCCGAAGTTCAGCGTCAGGACAAAGAGACTGCCCTGTTCCGAACTTTCCTCCAGCGTGAGATCGCCGCTGGCGGCGCGGGCGATGAGGCGGGCGGAAGCCAGCCCCAGGCCGACGCCGCGTTCGCACTGGGTCCGGCGCGTCCCCTGCTCGAAGCTCTCGAAAATGCGTTCCCGGTCACAGAGGGGAACCCCCGGTCCGGTATCGCGCACTTCAAAACGCAGCGGACAGGCATCGCCGTTTTCGTCCGCGCGGGAAACGCGCAGACTGATGGAACCCCGTTCCGTGAACTTGACGGCATTGCCCAGCACGTTGCCCAGAGCCTGACGCAGACGGAAGGCGTCGCCGGACAGAACGGAGGGAATATCGGGAGATATGCGGCATTCAAGCTTCAGGCCCCGGCTTTCACAGGCGGGGCGCACGGCCGCAAGGCAGGCCTCGATTTCCCCGGCGGGATGAAAGGGCTTATCAAGTACCGGGCGTCTGTCCGCCTCCAGCAGGGAATAGCGCATCACTCCGTCCACCACGTCCAGCAGACTGGACGCGGCGTCGCGCAGATTTTCCAGAAGATAGCGGCGTCGCGGCTTCTCCTCTTCCCGCGCCAGCAGTTCAGCCATGCCCAGCATGCCGGTCAGGGGAGTGCGCATGTCATGGGTCATGTTGGCAAGGAAGGCGCTCTTGAGGCGGTTGGCGGCTTCGGCCTTTTCCCTTTTGCGGTTGAGCTGCCATGTCGCGCCGCCGATGCCCAGCGTGCCGACAAGGCCGATAAGCCCGAAAGCTCTGGCGGCGTCCTTCTTGCGCGCTTCTCCTGCCAGACTCAGCGGAGCGGCGTCAAGCGTCAGGCTGATGCCTCCCAGCAGATCGCCCTCGGCCGCATCCTCATGGCACTCCAGACAGCTTTTTTTCGCGTGAAGAGCAGCCAGAGCGCGGAACTGGGGGGCTTTGGAACGTACCAGTTCAAAACGCTCTCCGTGCTGGTCGTCAAAACTTTTCAGCGCGGCTTCCTCCCATGCGTCGGCCCGGTTGCCCGGGCGCTTGGGATGCAGCCCGGCGATGCGGAATCCGGCCATGGTGGATCTGAAATTTTCGGAAATCAGCCGTACCATGTAGGCTGGATTGATTTTTACCAGGCGCTGTCCATCCGCCGTATACAGTGCGCGCCGCTCTTCGGGAATCCATGGATTCGCCGGACTTTCCGGATTTTCCCGCACAAAGACTCCGCCGTTTTCCGCGTTCCAGTCGCGCATGTCCGCGATGCTGGAATACAGTGTTTCCAGCTGGAGCCGGGCCAGCTCTTCGGTATAGGCGTCTTCTCTTCGCTGGGTCCACATCAGCAGAAGAAAGAGCAGCAGCCACCACAGCAGGATAAGCAGCAGAGGGATGCGGAGCGAGGACCAGTGTGACGTGGACGGGGGAATGCGCATGGATACACCGCCGGAGCCGCAGGGGGGAAAAGGTCTGGTCTTGTTTTTCCGACCATGTTGTCAGAAATTTATGAAAATATGTCAGAAAAAAAAGATTGAAACAAGGGCAGAGATGCCGGAAGATCCTTTGTTGCTCTCTAACATGCGGAAGTTTATTTATATTTTTCTGGTGAGAATCTTGTGCGGAAAAATGCAATCTGGCATGTTTTTTGATAGAATAATCCCTGGAGATTGTTCCATGCCCGGGGAAGGCCCGGCGGGAGATTCAATCCTTGAGGAAAGAGGAGGCTAGAATGTCGGAAAAGTCACCCCGCGGAATGTCGTGCCTGAAGCTGCTGCTCGGCGGCGCTGCTCTGGGCGTTCTGCTGCTGGCGGGGTTGGCGTGGGGAATGAGAGTGTCCGATTCCCGCCCGTTCTGTTCCACATGCCATATCATGGATCAGGCGGCCCGGACGCACAAGATGTCCACCCATGCCGATTTGGCCTGCAACGAGTGCCACGCTCCGGCAAACCTGCTGGCGAAGCTGCCCTTCAAGGCCGCGGCCGGCGGCTGGGACGTGTACATGAACACGCTTGGCGATCCGCAGATGCCCGTACAGGCGACGCTGAAGACCAGGGATGTGGTCAATGCCAACTGCAAGGCCTGTCACGCCGCGACGAACATGGAAGTGGCCAGTATGGACGTGAAACCCTACTGCGTCGATTGTCACCGTAATATTCAGCACATGCGAATGAAGCCCATCAGCACAAGGATGGTGGCCGATGAATAGACAGATGTTCTCCCGTTCCGCCCGTTTTGTCGTGGCGTTCGCCGCGTTCGGGCTGCTGACCGCCTGCGACGACGTATCCACGGCGGAACTCAAGACTCCCGTATACCAGACGGGCCTCAAGGATGCCCAGTACCACGGCACGTCGGAGTTCAAGGAGCAGTTCCCTCTCCAGTACTCCTCGTACCGCCGCAACGATGAAAGCGAAGTGATGACCAAGTACAAGGGGTCTGTCAACTTCATGAAGAACGACAATGTGGATGGCCTGCCCGAGGGCTACCCGCAGGCAGCCCAGCCTTATCTCAAGAACCTGTGGCTGGGCTACCCCTTCATGTACGAATACCGCGAGGCGCGGGGACATACCTACGCCATACACGACTTTCTGGAAATCGACCGCATCAACCGCTATGGGGAAAAGGGCGGCCTGCCCGCCACCTGCTGGAACTGCAAGACCCCCAAAATGGTGGAATGGATCAGGCAGTACGGGAATGATTTCTGGACCAGGGATGTCAACGAGTTCCGCGATCAGGTGACGGACGACGACTCCATCGGCTGCACCACCTGCCACAATGCCGAAACCATGGAGCTTCAGCTCTACAGTGAACCCCTCAAGGATTATCTGAAGTTTGCGGGCAAGGACCCGGCCAGGCTGTCCCGCGCGGAAATGCGTTCTCTGGTATGCGCGCAGTGCCATGTGGAATACTATTTCAACGACCCCGGCCACGGCCCGGCCAAGCGCCCGCATTTCCCGTGGGAAAAGGGCTTCTCCCCCGAACAGATATACAGCGTGTATGAAGATAACGGCACGGTGACCATGGCCGGGTTCGAGGGCAAGTTTGCGGACTGGATTCATCCTGTCTCCCAGACGCCCATGATCAAGGTGCAGCACCCCGAATACGAAACATGGATCGACGGCCCGCACGGAGCGGCCGGCGTGACCTGCGTGGACTGCCACATGCCGTATCAGCGCGTGGAAGGCAAGAAGATGTCCAGCCACTGGTGGACGTCTCCGCTCAAGGATCCGGAACTGCGCGCCTGCCGTCAGTGCCATGCCGACAAGACGCCCGAATATCTCAGGAGCCGGGTGGAGTACACGCAGGACAAGACGTACCGTCAACTGCTCAAGGCGCAGGAGGATTCCGTGCGCGCGCACGAGGCCGTGCGTCTGGCTCTGGAATGGCGGGGCGACAAGCCCGCCGACTATGACCGGCTGATCATCAAGGCCAAGGAAAATGTCCGCAAGGGTCAGATGTTCTGGGACTATGTCTCGGCCGAGAACAGCGTGGGCTTCCATAACCCCGCCAAGGCCCTGGATACCCTGACCAGTTCCATGACATACAGCCGGAACGCGATCAGTTATGCGATGCAGGCCACCAACTACGGCATCGGGCCGAAGCTGGAAGGCGACATCAAGCAGATTGTGCCGCCCATCCTCAAGATGAGCCGCAAGCTCCAGCAGGATCCGGAATACCTGAAGACCAACCCCTGGTTCGCATACCTCAAGCCCCTGCCCGAAGCCGAACAGGTATGGGACGGAGGCAGGAAGATCAGATAGCGTTCCGTCATTGAAAATGCCCGGGGCAGAGTTCTTTCCCGGGCATTGGAACAGCTCCGCCGCCCCCTCTGATCGGCGGGGAACCGCGAAGCCCGGAAGCAGTTCCGGGCTTCGCGTCATTTGCGCCTTTGCTTCTCCTCGGATACTCTGACGGGAAAGGAAACATCGCGGCAAGGAGCGCGGCATGGACAAGGACATGTTTATCGAACAGGCGGCGGGAAGGGCGGAAGCCGATCTGCGCATCGACAACGCAATGGTGGCGGATGTGTTCAGCGGGGAGTTTTTCCCTTCTTCCGTCTGTATCGGGCAGGGATGTATTCTCGGATTTTCCCGCATGCCCGCGCGGGAGGTGACGGATGCCGGGGGAGCATATCTGCTGCCCGGCCTTATTGACGGGCATGTGCATATCGAGTCGTCCATGCTCTGTCCGGCCCGTTTCGCTGAACTCGTGCTGCCGCGCGGCACGACCACCGTAATCGCGGACCCGCATGAAATCGCCAACGTCAGGGGGGTGGACGGCATTCGCTACATGCTTGAGGCCTCGCGTTCCCTGCCGCTGGATGTGCGGATCATGCTGCCCTCCTGCGTGCCCGCGCTGCCCTTCGAGGATGCGGGCGCGGTGCTGAGGGCGGCGGATCTGGCGGAACTTCTGGATGATGAAAAGGTCGCCGGGCTGGGCGAGATGATGAATGTTCCGGGCGTGCTCTCCGGTGACGCGGACGTGCTGGAGAAGATCCGCGCCGCGCGGAGGCGGGGCAGACAGGTGGACGGCCACAGCCCCGGCCTGAAGGGAGAGGGGCTGGATGTCTACAGTGCGGCGGGAGTGGGGACGGATCACGAGTGCACCTCCGTGGAAGAACTGCGCGATCGGATACGGCGCGGCATGTATGTGCTGCTGCGCGAGGGATCGGCCTCGCGCGATCTGCTGCGCCTGCTGCCCGGCGTGACGCCGGAGAATTCCCGCCGCTGCCTGTTCTGCACGGATGACCGCCAGCCTGCCGACATTCTGGAGCGCGGGCATATGGACAGCCATCTGCGCATTGCCGTGGCTGCGGGGCTGGACGCCATGAGCGCCGTACGCATGGCCACGCTCAACGCGGCGGAATGTTACGGCCTGCGGGATCGCGGCGCCATTGCTCCCGGCCTGCGCGCGGATCTGGTGCTGGTGAATGACCTCCGGCATTTCCAGCCGCTCCGGGTATGGACCGGAGGCCGCCTTGCGGCCGAAAACGGCATGATGAAAACGGCTCCGGTTTCTCTTGACCCCGGCGAACTGCGCCATAGCGTGAACCTGGCGCCTCTGCCGGAACAGCCCTTTGAACTGCGCCTGCCTTCCGGCAGGGCCAGGGTCATTTCCCTGCTGCCGCACTCTCTGGTGACGGAAAGCAGGGAAATGGACGTGCATGTGAGCGCGGACGGCCTGTTTGAATTTTCCCGCAATCCCGGAATGCTGAAGATCGCCGTACTTGAACGGCATCATGCCAGCGGCAGGATCGGTGTGGGGCTGCTGGACGGAAGCTATGGGCTGTCCGGCGGGGCCATTGCCACAAGCGTGGCGCATGACTCCCATAATATCGTGGTGGCAGGGGATGACGACGCGGACATGAAACTGGCAGTGGAAGAACTTGCCCGCATCGGCGGAGGAGTGGTCATGACGTCGCGCGGAAAGGTGCTGGACTGTCTGCCCCTGCCAGTCGGCGGTCTGATGAGCGAAAAGACAGCCGTCGAGGTGGCGGATGCGCTGCGTCGTCTGCTGCGTCTTGCCCGTGAGCATTATCATATCTCGGAAAAGGCCGATGCCTTCATGACGCTGAGTTTTCTGGCTCTGCCCGTGATTCCCCGCCTCAAGATCACCGCGCGCGGCCTGTTTGATGCTGATGCGTTCAGATTCGTTCCGGTGGGTGCGTAAGGTGTTCGCGCTTCTTCCCCCGCGCCGCCGGTCAAGGATATGTTCAACACTCTTCTGCAACAGAGCGTGCCGCCGCCTTCTCTTGACCATGCGGCGCAGGAGGGCTATTTCAAAGAAAACCCTCGTTCAGAGCAGGCCGGCAAGAGAGATGTCGTCCGGGCGTTTCCCGCCCGTGTGAACCGGCATGAAGCGGCTCTGAAGTCTTCGTGTGCTGTTTTCGGAGGTCACCATGATTTCGCCAGCCCGGACCGACTTGACGGTCGCGGACAATGTTCCCTTCAGCCAGCCGGGCGAGCCGGGATTTTTCGCCCTCATGCTGGAAAATCCCGGATGGGTGAGCTGGCTTCCCGGCCAGTTCGTCATGCTCCGGCCCCATGGATGGGGGTCGGAACTGACCTGGGCCCGTCCCTTTTCCATCAGCCGGGTGACGCCGCAGGGGCTGGTGCTTTTCTATCAGGTTGTGGGGCGCGGCACATCGCGCATAGCAAAGCTGGTTTCCGGCGACAAGGTGACGATATGGGGGCCGCTGGGCACGGGTTTTGCCGTGGAACCCGCCAGACCCACCCTGCTTCTCGCAGGGGGCATAGGCATTGCGCCGTTCTATGGGTATGCGGATCGTCATCCCTCGCCCGAACATCTTTCCATGCTGTTCGGGCACCGGCAGATTTCCGACTGCTACCCCATGGACAGCCTTTCCCAGATAATAGATGTGGAACATTTCCGTGAACGGACTCCTGCCGACATCCCCGTGTTTCAGGATATGATCCGCGCCCGCATGAAGGCGTGCCGCAGCAAGGACGGTCTTGCCCTGGCCTGCGGCCCGATGCCGTTCCTGCGCATGATCTGGGAATACGCGCTGGAAATCGGTCTGCGGACCCAGCTTTCCCTGGAACAGCGCATGGCCTGCGGCGTGGGGGCCTGCCTCGGCTGCGTGACCCGCACCTCCATGCACTGGGCCGACGCCGAAAAGGCGGGGCTGCCCGTACAGACCTGTACCAGCGGCCCGGTCTTCTGGGCGGAAGATATCGACCTCAAAGCGGGAGCATGATCCGATGGATATGGAAGTCAAGCTGCATCCGGCGGGGCATGACGGCGTGCGCCCGCTGAGCCTGAAAAATCCGGTCATGACCGCATCCGGCACGTTTGGCTGCGGCGCGGAGTTCATGCCGTACGGAAATATTGCGCGTCTGGGCGGCATTGTGGTCAAGGGGCTTTCCCTCCGCGCCCGCGAGGGCAATCCTCTGCCCCGCATTGCGGAAACCCCGTCGGGCATGCTTAATGCCGTGGGACTTCAGAATGACGGGGTGGAAGCCTTCATCAGACACAGACTGCCCGCACTCCCCTGGCAGGATGTGCCTGTCATTGCCAATATCTATGCTTCCTGCGCGGAAGATTTCGGAGAACTGGCCGGCATCCTTTCGGCGGAGGACGGCGTGGCCGCTGTGGAAGTGAACATTTCCTGCCCGAATGTGCGGGAAGGCGGAGTTCTCTTCGGTCAGGACCCGGTCATGGCCGCAAAGGTCACCGGGGCCGTGAAAAGACGCGCAGGGACGAAACCCGTGATTGTCAAGCTTTCTCCCAACGTCACGGATATTACCGTCATTGCGCGCGCGGCGGAGGACGCCGGTGCGGATATGCTGGCCTGCATCAATACCGTCACCGGCATGGCCGTGGATCTGGAGCGTCGTGTTCCGCTGCTGGCCAATATCGTGGGGGGACTTTCCGGCCCCGCGATCAAGCCCGTGGGGTTGCGCTGCGTATGGCAGGTGAGCCGGGCCGTGAAGATTCCGGTCATCGGCATGGGGGGAATTTCTTCCGCCCGTGATGTGCTGGAATATATTCTGGTGGGCGCGCATGCCGTTCAGGTGGGGACGGCTAGCTTCAGCGATCCGGCCGCTGCGTTCCGCATTGTGGATGAGCTTCCCGGCCTGTGCCGGAGGCTGGGCATTGAAAGGCTCGATGACCTGCGCGGCGCGCTGAAAGTCTGAGTCGGCCTGCCGGGGATGACTGACCGGGGGCGGGGTGTGCTGCCGGTCATCAACCGGAAGGGAGATGCCATGGAAAGACTGCGTTCCGGCTGCAAGATAAATATTTTTCTGCGGTTGCTGGGCCGTCGCCCGGATGGCTATCACGAGCTGTTCAGTCTCTTTCTTCCGCTGAATGCCCCCTTCGACGAAATGATCATCCGGGACGGCCGGAAGGAAGGCATTCATCTTTCCTGCGATGTTCCGGGCATTGATGCCGGAAACAATACGGTGACGAAGGCATGGCGGCTGTACGGGGAGGCATCGGGTTTCGCGCCCGCGCTGGAAGTAAGGCTCGTCAAGGGTGTGCCGCACGGAGCGGGACTGGGCGGCGGCAGCGCGGACGCGGCGGAGATGCTGCTGTATCTGGAGCGGCGCAGCCCCTGCCCCCTGGGACGGGAACGTCTTCATTCCCTGGCCGCCCGGATCGGTGCGGATGTCCCCTTTTTTCTGGAAAGGGAGCCCTGCCTCGTGGAAGGCATCGGGGAAAGACTGACCCCGCTGCCTCCGGAAAGCCCCTGGCTCGCGCCTCTGGCGGGCGTGTGGGGCGTGCTGCTCTGTCCCGCCGTCCATGTGAATACGGCCTGGGCCTATGCCGCATGGGATGAGAGCCATCCCGGTGCCGTTTCCGGCGGGAGTTCCGCCCGGGGATGCGGAGATGCCTTGACAGATGCGGCAGGGACGGATAAAAATCACCGTTCAGTTTTTTTTCCGCCCCTGCGTGTGGAGAATGACTTTGAAAGCGTCGTTTTCACTCGCTGGCCGGAACTGGCCAGGCTCAAGGCGCTGCTGCTCCGTGAGGGAGGCTTTGCGGCGGGCATGAGCGGAAGCGGTTCCTCTCTGTTCGGTCTGTTCCGCGATGCGGAAACCGCACGGGGATTCATGGCCCGGCTGCGGGAACTTGACGGATCGTGCGTCGCGTACGGCCCGTTTTCCCCGCTCGGCCCGGCGGAATGAAAGCGTTGGGGCGTAGCCAAGCGGTAAGGCAACGGGTTTTGGTTCCGTCATCCGAAGGTTCAAGTCCTTCCGCCCCAGCCATATCCTGCCCCGTCCCCCTGTCCCCCGAGGCGGCGGCGCGTTGCGGATGTTTCAGGTGACGAAACTTCAGCCCGAAAGGCGTCCACCATGTACGGCGATCTAAAAATTCTCACCGGTACGGCCAATCCCCAGCTTGCACTCGATATCTGCGATCATCTGGGCTGTTCCCTTACGCCCAGCCTGTGCGAGACTTTCAGCGACGGCGAAATCCGCATCGAGATCGGCGCCAGCGTGCGCGGACACGACGTGTTCGTCATTCAGCCCACCTGCGCTCCGGCCAACTATAATTTCATGCAGCTCTGCCTGATGCTGGACGCCCTGAAGCGCGCCAGCGCCAGCCGCATTACGGCCGTCATCCCCTACTACGGGTATGCCCGGCAGGATCGCAAGGTCAGCCCGCGCGCACCCATAAGCGCCAAGGTCACGGCCGATTTCCTCAGCATGGCCGGCGCTCAGCGCATTGTGACCATGGATCTGCATGCCGGACAGATACAGGGCTTCTTCAACTGCCCGGTGGACAACCTTTACGCCAGTCCGGTGCTGCTTCAGCAGTTCCGCCACCTGCGCGGCGACATCGTCATGGTTTCGCCCGACGCCGGCGGCGTGGAGCGCGCCCGGGCCTTCGCCAAGATGATGGACGCCAGCCTTGCGGTCATCGACAAGCGTCGTGATCGCCCCAACCAGGTGGCGGAGATGAACGTCATCGGCGACGTGCAGGGCAAGGTGGCCATTCTGGTGGATGACATGATCGATACCGCCGGAACCATCTGCGCGGCGGCGGAGGTGCTGCTTCAGAACGGGGCGGCGGAAGTGCGCGCCTGCGCCACGCACGGCGTGCTGTCCGGCCCTGCCTGTCAGCGCCTTACCGATGCTCCCTTCGAGGAAGTGGTCATCACCGACACCATTCCTCTCGGCGACCGCGAAGGCAAGTGCGACAAGCTGCATGTGGCGTCTGTAGCCGGTATTCTGGCCAAGAGCATCCGCAATATCCATGACGGTTCTTCCGTGAGCGCGCTGTTCCATTTTTAGACGCCGCGCCCGCGTCAGGACGATATATCGCACCGCGATACCTCCGGTAAGTTACTCCGGGGAATCGGGGCAACACCAAGGAGAAAGATACCATGTCCGAGTTGAAAACCCTTTCCGTTCAGAAGCGCTCCGCCTTCGGCAAAGGCGCCAACCGCCGCCTGCGCGTCAAGGCTCTTGTGCCCGGCGTGTTTTACGCCTCCGACGGCACCAACGTGCCCGTGCAGATGCCCGCGCTGCCTCTGAGCAAGATTTACGAACAGGTCGGCCGCACCAACGTCTTCAATCTGGAAATTGACGACAACGGCGTCAAAACCGTGCATCCCGTGTTCGTGTGGGACGCCCAGTACCACCCGGTGAAGGGCGTGTTTACCCATGTGGACTTTTTCGGAGTCGATCTGAACAAGGAAATCAAGGTGGATGTGCCGCTGGAATTTGTGGGCACTTCCAAGGGCGTGAAGCTCGGCGGCACGCTGGAAACCTATCGCGAACGCGTGACCCTGCAGGCCCGCCCGCAGGACATGCCCCGCAAGCTGGCCGTGAACGTGACCGACATGGGGCTGAACAGCAGCATCCGCGCTTCGGAACTCGCGCTGCCTGAAGGTGTCAAGGTCGTGTTCAAGAATGACTTCACTGTGGTGGCAGTACTTTCCGAGCAGCAGGAAGCTGCCGAAGCCGCCGAGTAGTCGCCGCGGAACAACCGCCATATACACTTTCCAGCCGCGTGAGGAGCATGACTCTTCACGCGGCTTCTTTTGAAAATGCGGATTAAAGCGTTTCCTGGGGGCTTGCGGAGCAAGACCTCCCGCAAGTCGCGGATGGGGCATTTCATCATTGAAATGTTCCATCGGGTCGGGCAGGGCGAGATTCATCTCCGCTCTCCCCATCCGTAACACGCTTCGCGCTCACGGTCTGGAACGCCGCGCCGCCCCCCTCCGGTATCGCCGCAGTTCACTTGCGGCGTTAAGCTCCGGTGGAGGCGTGAAACCTGCGAGTCAGACATTGGGGCCGGCCGGCAGATATTTTCAAATGCAAACTGTTCCAGGCCGGGAGTCGGCGTGCAGTTCCCGAAGGGGTAAAGTCTCTCCGGGCATGAAGCCGATGTATTCGCAGAATAACCCGGCGGGTTCTTCTCAGGCTCGGGAAGCGCTCCGGAGCCGTCCGGCGGATTCCGGGCCGCGCCGCTTCCCGCAGGAGGCATCTATGGGTGAGCGGACTGACATGACGCGTTCCGCCGCGGTGGCGGGTTATTTTTACTCCCGTGAAGCGGATGCGCTGAGGGGGGAAATCACCGCGCTCATGCGTGAAGGCGCAGCCTTGCGCGAACGGCAGGCCCCCGGACTTGCCGGACTGTTCGGACAGGGAACGACGCTTCCCGGCGGGGCACGCCATCCGCTGATGGTTCTTCTGCCGCATGCCGGATATATGTACAGCGGCGCGGTTGCATGCGCGGCCCTGGCCGGGGTGGAACTGCCCCGGCGTCTGATTGTGCTCGGTCCTTCGCATACGGGAGTGGGCCATATGCAGGGATTCTGGCCGGAAGGCGCATGGCGGACGCCCCTGGGCGATATCCCCGTGGATGCGGAGCTGGGAAAGGAACTGGAGAGTCTGGGCGGCGGCTTCGCGCCGGATATCGCCTGTCACATGAGGGAACACGCCATTGAAGTGCTTCTGCCCTTCCTGCGCTTTGCGCGGCCCGACTGTTCCATTCTGCCCGTAACCATAGGCATGCCTTCGGCTCCCGGCGGACTGGCGAAGGCGGCTCTTGCCCTCGCGGAAGTGCTGAAACGGCATGCGGGAGAGGAAGGCGGCCCGCGTGAAGTCGGGCTTGTCGTCAGTTCCGATATGAATCATTTTGAAAATGAGGCCCATACGCGCGAACTGGATGAAGCCGCGCTGCGTCCCCTGCTGGTTCTGGATGCTTCCCTGCTTCTGCGGGAAGTGCACGGGAGGGGAATCAGCATGTGCGGGGCATTGCCCGCCGCCCTGGGCGTCATGGCCTGCCGCGCGCTGGGCGCTTCCCATGCGCATCTTTGCGCGCACGACACTTCGGCCGCGGCATCCGGCGACACCCGCCGGGTGGTGGGATATGCCTCGGCTCTGGTGTGGTGAGGGCGACAGCCGCCGAGAGCAATTTAACATTGGAAACTGCTCCCTGAGTCGAGCGGAGCGAGACGCGGGAGCAGCAATTCACTTGCGGTGATACGGACAGAGGGGCTTCGCGCCGCCCAGCCGTCCATTTTCGCACAATTCTCAAGATAGTCCGCAGCGCCTTCACATGCCGTGCGGAGCAGAAGGCGAGCCTTGCCGGGGCATGCCGGATTTTTTTGCGTGGGGGAGGCAGAGACGACCGTCTGAGTCTTCCGCCGTGTCCATGGAGGCATTGCCAAAAGGATGAGCCTCTCCCGGCAGTTGCGTCGCCCGTTTTCACGGCTTGTCAGCCCGAATCTAACCTGATATCCTCACCTGTCGCGGAAAAGTGAGTCGCCGGGAGACTTCCCGGCTCCCGGCTCCCGTCTACCTTTTACCAATTTGTTTCGGGGGTATTATGGTCGTGCCCGTTTCCCTGCTGCTGGTGCTTATCTGCGCCGGGACAGCGTTGTTCCACGCCTACAAGGCGTCAAAAGGCGTGCTGGCCGCCGGTACCGGCACCGAAGAGATGCAGCGCATCGCTTCCGCCATTCAGGAAGGAGCGCAGGCGTACCTGAGCCGTCAGTACCGCACCATCGCCATTGTCGGCGCGGTGGTGGCCGTGCTTCTGCTTTTTGCCCTGTCCTTCAAGGTGGCTCTCGGTTTCGTCATCGGCGCGTGTCTGTCCGGCGCGGCCGGGTTCATCGGCATGAACGTTTCCGTGCGCGCCAACGTGCGCACGGCCGAAGCCGCGCGGGGGGGCATGGTGCCCGCTCTGAACATCGCCTTCCAGTCCGGCGCGATCACCGGTCTGCTGGTGGTGGGCCTGGGTCTGCTGGGCGTGAGCCTGTACTATATCATCCTTTCCATCTGCGGCGTTTCCCTGACCGAACTCATGCAGGCGCTGGTGGCGCTTTCCTTCGGCGCGTCGCTGATTTCCATCTTCGCGCGTCTGGGCGGCGGCATCTTCACCAAGGGCGCGGACGTGGGCGCGGACCTTGTGGGCAAGGTTGAAGCCGGCATCCCCGAGGATGACCCCCGCAACCCCGCCGTCATTGCCGACAACGTGGGCGACAACGTGGGCGACTGCGCCGGCATGGCCGCCGACCTGTTTGAAACCTACGCCGTGACCGTGGTCGCCACCATGCTTCTGGCCTCCATCTATTTTGAAGGCGCGGTTCAGGCCAAGATGATGATGTTCCCCCTGATCATCAGCGCGGTGTGCATCATCGCCTCCGTGATCGGAACCAGGTTCGTGAAGCTCGGTTCCGAAAAGAAAATCATGAAGGCCCTGTATCGCGGCCTGCTCGCTACCGCCGGCATTTCCGCCGGTCTTGTGGCGATTATGACCCTGATCTACTTCGGCGGAGAACACGAGATGGTGATTCAGGGCAAGGCGTTCAGCGCCTGGAATCTGATCATCTGCTGCTTCGCGGGGCTCGGCGTGACCGGCCTGCTGGTGTGGATCACCGAATACTATACCGCCACTGCGTTCCGCCCGGTGCGCAGCATCGCCAAATCCTCCACCACCGGCCACGGCACCAACGTCATTCAGGGACTGGCCGTGTCCATGGAATCCACCGCTCTGCCGGTGCTGGTCATCTGCGCGGGCATTCTCATCGCCTACGCCAATGCCGGTCTTTTCGGCGTGGCTGTTGCCGCCACCACCATGCTGGCTCTGGCGGGAATGGTCGTCGCCCTTGACGCATACGGCCCGGTGACCGACAACGCGGGCGGCATTGCCGAAATGTCCGGTCTGCCCGACGAGGTGCGCGAAGTGACGGACGCCCTTGACGCCGTGGGCAACACCACCAAGGCCGTGACCAAGGGATATGCCATCGGTTCCGCCGCTCTGGCCGCTCTGGTGCTTTTCGCCTCCTATACCGAAGATCTCACCCGCTATTTCCCCAATCTTGATGTGCGCTTCGCCCTCCAGGATCCCTATGTGCTGGTGGGGCTGTTCATCGGCGGTCTGCTCCCCTATCTTTTCGGCGCCATGGGCATGATGAGCGTGGGACGCGCCGGTTCCGCCGTGGTCATTGAAGTGCGCCGCCAGTTCAAGGAAATTCCCGGCATCATGGAAGGAACGGCCAAGCCCGACTACAGCGCTGCCGTGGATATGCTGACCAGGGCCGCCATCCGTGAAATGATCGCGCCTTCCCTGCTGCCCGTGCTGGCTCCCGTTGTCCTGTACTTCGTGATTTCCGCCGTGGGCGGTCAGGGCGCGGCCTTCGCCTGCCTTGGCGCCATGCTCATGGGCACCATCGTCACCGGTCTGTTCGTGGCCATTTCCATGACCTCCGGCGGCGGCGCGTGGGACAACGCCAAGAAGTACATTGAAGACGGCAATTACGGCGGCAAGGGTTCCGATGCGCACAAGGCCGCCGTTACCGGCGACACCGTGGGCGACCCCTACAAGGATACCGCCGGGCCCGCCATCAATCCGATGATCAAGATCATCAACATCGTGGCATTGCTGCTGCTTCAGGCTCTCGCCTAGAAAACGCATGCGGTTCCGATAAAAACGGCCCGGGGGTGAACGCCTCCGGGCCGTTTTCCTGTGGAGCGGCGGAAGCTATGCTCTCATGCTGCGTTTGGAAGCCTTCAACGGGTTGACCTTCTTTTTGGCTTCCCCCTCTCCGGCCTTGCGTACCCGGTGCTGATTGGCCGAGAGCAATGCGGCCGGATCAAGCTGCAACGCGGCAAGACGCGCGGGAACCGCGGCGCGCGAAGACATATAGCGGTTGGGATCGGCCCTGTTTTTATCCAGATAATCCGGTGTGGTGAGGTACAGCCCTTTTTCGTCAATCGCCAGGATATAGTTTCTGCCGTTTTCCTGTACGTCCCGGATCACCATGTCTGATGTGCTGCCGAAGCGGTTAAGCATAGAGAGTCTCCTTCCTTTCCGTGAGAGTGTTTTGCGACTGAACATATCCGCCGCTCAGACCTGCGCTCCGCCCCGCAGATTTCGCGCCTGAAGCCGGAGCCTCACGCCGCAGGTGAATTGCGGCGAAAACAGGTGGAGGCCGCGTGGCGCCCCTGCCTGTGAATATGGGACGCGTTACGGGATAGGGAGAGGAGTTTGGCCTTGCCAGTCTCCTGAGGGCAAAATGCGACAGGCGTCATACCGATGGAAACGGAAAATGCGTCTGGTTTGAATATAATAAAAATGAATTTCTATTTCAATAAAAACATGTTCTGATATCCGGCACTTCCATTTGCCGGGATATGTCTGCACGCGCCGGAATATCTTGTCATCAGGGGATTCGTGGGAGTGATGTGCTTTATCAGGATCGACGGCAAGCCTCTGCTTCCCTTCAAGGCCATGGTGGATTCCGGCGTGGCCTGGGGGATTATCTTCATCCTCGCCATGGTGCAGCCTCTGTCCGGAGCCATGGCCAATGACAACAGCGGGATTACGCCGTTTCTCATGACTGTGCTCGAACCTCTGTTCGGCAGCGGTTCCCCGCTTTTCTTCGCGCTGTGCATGGGGCTGCTGGCGACCATCCTGACCCAGTTCATCAATAACGGCGCTGTGGGCGTGGCGCTCATGCCCGTCATTTACAGCTACTGCTCCAATATGAACGTGGGGCCGGAGCTTCCGGTCATCATGGTGGTCATGGGTGTGCATCTGGCCTTCCTGACTCCCGCGGCCAGCTCCAGCGCGGCGCTGCTGCACGGCAACGAATGGTCGGATACAAGAAGCATCTGGAAATCCTCGCCCATCGTCATTCTGGCATCCTGGGCGCTGATGAGTCTGGTGATTGCCGCCATCGGCAGCATGGTATTCTAGCAAGACATGTGATTCCGCGGGCGCGCCGCCCGCGGAATCACATGTCTTCAGGTTCAGGGAGTCGTGACATGAAAATTTCCCGTCGTTCGTTCGTCCGGGCAGTATCCGCCGTTTCCGCCTCGGCTCTGCTGCCGTTCCCCTTTCAGACCTTCGCGAAAGAAGGGCCGGTAGTGAAAACTTCCCGCGGCGCTGTACGAGGTTTGGCAAGTGGCGGCGTGCATGTTTTCCGGGGCGTGCCCTGCGGGAAGAACCCCTATGAGGGGGGGAGGCGGCTCGCCGCTCCGGAATATGCGGACGCATGGAGCGGCGTTGTGGATGCGTTCTCGCCGGGTGGAGTTCCTCTTCAGTTCTCGCGGGATTTCCCGGGCGGGGTAAAGGGAGGCGGCGACTGCCTGCGTCTGAATATATGGACGCCCGAACCCGGCGCGGCAAAATGCCCGGTGATGGTGTGGATACCCGGCGGCGGCAGCATGAACTGCGACAACAATGATCCGCGCTTTGACGGCACAGCCTTCGCGCAGGACGGCGTGGCGCTGGTGACGATCAATTACCGGGTGAATGTGGACGGTTTTCTGAAAATCCCCGGTGCGCCCGCGAATATTGCCCTGCGGGACATGCTCTTCGCCCTCCGCTGGGTCAGGGAGAATATTGCGGCCTTTGGGGGCGATCCGGACAACGTGACCGTATTCGGCCAGTCCGCCGGGGCTACGCATATTACTTCTCTGCTGGCTTCCCCGTTGGCGCAGGGACTGTTCCGGCGCGCGATACTGCAAAGCCCGGCCGCGCTGGCCCAGTATGATCCGGAAACTGCTGACAGGGTGGCCGCGCAGATGTTCGCCTTCTACGGCGTGGAGCCGTCCCGCGCGGCAGTGGCGGCCATGCCCTTTGAAAAACTGGTGACGTACCCGCAGTTCACCGGCCCCAGAGCCACGGACGACGCATGGGCGGAACTGACCGGCGGCAACGTGGCCGTGTTCAAACCCTGGTATGACGGGGAGGTTCTGACCATGCGGCCGGTAGACGCCGTCCGGCAGGGCTGCGCGAAGGACGTGGACATTCTGGTCGGCTCTGCGGAAGACGAATGGCGGCATTATACCGTTCCTGGCGGAGCCATTGCCGAAATCGGGCCGGACGCGGCGGAACGCCTGGTGCGTTCGGCGCACCTCGCGCCGGATCTGGCGGAACAGTACCGCAAGGCGGGACGCGGTGAAACGCCGGGTGAACTGTTCACGGCCCTGCAGGGGGACTTCATCTTCCGCATGCCCGCCAACAAGGTGCTGGAATCGCAGACGGACGCCGGAGGCCGGGCCTGGGCCTATTCCTTCGGCTGGAAAAGCCCGGTGAAGGGCGAATCCGGGGCGGAACTCGGCGCGGCGCACAGTTGCGATGTGCCCTTTGTATTCAAGACTGTGGAGGTTTCAAGGCGCAGCCTCGGAGACAATCCTCCTCCGGCGCTGGCCGCAGCCATGCATGCGGCCTGGGTGAATTTCGCAAGGAAAGGCACCCCCGGCTGGACGCCCTTTGATACGGAAAAGCGCATGACCATGGTTTTCAACGAAAACTCCCGCGAAGTTTCCGACCCGTGGAAGTTTGAGCGGGAAGCCATGAGGCTGGGTTAGGGGGTTACTAAAAAACTTGTTTTTTTTCTGGGCACATATCTGTTCCCTTCATCCGCAGCCAGCTCCGTCCGAAAGGCTGAGGATTTCCTGTGTCCCGCCGGGGGATGAATTTTCCCGATCCCTCCTTAAATATGGCGCAGATGCAAATTCGTTCTGCTGGAGCGTTCTGCATTTGAAAACATCCTGGAGCCAGACTCCGTATTCCGGCTCGCAGGTTTCACGTCTGAAGTCGGAGCCTTGCCGCCGTGAGCGAATTGCGGCGACACCGGAGAGGGGGCGCAACGGCGAAGCCCTGCCCCGCTCGACTCCACAGAGCACTTCAATGGCAAAATACTCTGAAATTTTTGCAGGGTGGAGGAGTGCGCGGGAGGGGAACTTTTTCAAAGCCTTTCCGCCCCCTCCCGCATGCTTTTATCTGATGAAGTTCGTCCAGACGCGGGGTTCCTGCTCGGGCAGGGGCACGGAGGAGCGCGCGGCTGCGAGGCTCTTGATCATCCAGGCCATGTTGCTGCCCAGGGCGCGCATGGTCTGAAGACCTTCCGCGTCCTGACGCACTTCGTCCGGAGTGTTGCCGTGCACCATGTTCCAGTAGATGGAGGAAACAATGGGCATCTGGGAAATGGTGAAATACTTGTTGAGCGCGTCAAAGGAGGCCGTTGAACCTCCCCTGCGGCAGCTCACGACGGCGGCAGCAGGCTTGAAGGCATAGGGCGCAGCCTTGCCGAAGAACACGCGGTCGAGTAGGGCCAGCAGAGCCCCGTTGGGCGAGGCGTAGTACACCGGGGAGCCGACTACCAGACCGTCGGCGTTTTTCAGCCGTTCCACACATTCATTGACCGGATCGTCATTAAATACGCATGAGCCGGTCTGGATACATTTTCCGCACGCGATACAGCCACGGATGGGCCTGGCGCCGATGTGAAAGATATAGGCATCGATGCCATGCCTGTTCAACTGCCCTGCCACTTCGGACAGGGCTGTATGGGTACAGCCGTTTTTGTGCGGGCTTCCGTTGATGAGCAGAACGTTCATGAGGTTCTCCTTGCATGAGGGCTGCGGGGAGCGGGCTTGCCTTTCCCCTTGAAGTTTTTATGCTTGTAACAGCCGCTTGGATTTTGGCAAGTATGTACTTTTTAGAAAGTTGCTATCTTTTTGGGTAGCTCAAGGCAGGTGAACGCCATGCGTGACTGCGCGGAATACATGTGCGCGCTGGAAGCCTCGCTGGATATGGTGGGAGGCAAGTGGAAGGCGCTTATTCTCTGGCATCTGGCGGAAGGAGCGCTTCGCTACAGCGAGCTGGGGAGACTGATGCCGAGGGCCACGCCCAAGATGCTGACGCAGCAGTTGCGGGAACTGGAGGCGGATCGGCTGATCGCGCGCAAGGTATTCCCCGTGGTGCCGCCCCATGTGGAATACAGTCTGACGGACCTGGGGCGCAGCCTCGTGCCGCTGCTGGGCGGGATGTGTGACTGGGGCAAGCGCTATCTGCGTGAGGTGCGCGGTGTGGAACTGCCCATGTGTGAAAAAACCGGGCGCATTCTGCACGGGAAAACCGGGAAGAGCCAGCCGCTTTCATCCTGAACATGCGCCCGGCATCAACAGGCGATATCTGCGGCCCCGGGGAGGAATCCGGAGCCGCTGCGCTGTTGTGATATCGGCGAATGCTACTTGACGATTTCCAGCACGTCCACGTCGATTTCGCGGTAACCGTAGTGTTCCACATCCACCTCTCCGTGCAGGCGGACGGTATTCTGCGGCGTGACGGCGCGTCCGGCAAAGAGCTTGTCGTCAATATCCACGGTGATGCTGCCCGTGGCGTCCTGAAAGACATAGCGTTCATGCTTGGGGCCGCGGGAGACGATGTTCCCTTCCAGCACGCAGTACGCGTCGTCGGGGGCCTGCATGGCCTGGCCCACGGTGGAGATGCCGTAACCGGCCGAGGGGCCGCTGAATCCTCCGGCAGGGGCGCCGCCGGGACCGGTGAAGGCGGCGAAGGCGGGGACGCACAGAGCCAGGGTGAGCGCGGGGGCGAGAAGATAACGCATGATGAGTCTCCTTTGCGGTAATGGTGTTCGTCATGTTTTCAGAACATATTGTGAAGAAGGGGAACGGAGCTTCCGGCCGCTGGCGCGGAATGCCCTGCGTTCAGCTCACTGAGAGGCTTGCCGAGGGGGTTGCAGCAGAATTTCCAGTATATCCACATCCGTTTCATTGCGGTGGAGTAATTCTGAATCCGCTTCCCCGAAAAACTCTCTCTCTGTTGAAGGCAGTATGCAAAATATGATGTTAATAAACTGTTAATGTTTTCATCAAAAACTCCTTTGTGGTTTGATACCTCTCCCTTGAGGGGGAAAAGAGGAGTTGACAAGACGGCGAAGCCGCTGAAATCCTTTTTCGTACCCCCTCCCCTCAGGGAAGGGCAATCCGCACGACCCCTATCCATCGGCTGCTTCAGTCAGTCGGCGGATGGGGCGACTGTGGATTGAAACATTCGTGCAAAATATTTTCAGAGAGAGCCGCATCGTGCTGCATGCATTTTTAAAACGAAAGAAACGTATGACTGTAAACGCATAAAACCTGCGTTGCAGTCATACGTTCGGGAGGAAGAGCGGACAGGAAGAACAGGGGCTATTTGAGTATTTCCAGTACATCCACGTCAACTTCGCGATCTCCGTGACGCTTCAGATCAATTTCGCCATGCAGACGAACCCTGGTCTGCGGAGTTACCGTACGGCCCGCAAAGAGTTTGTCGTCGATTTCCACTGTCATTTTTCCCGTGGTGTCCTGAAAAATGTACCTTTCGTGGTGGCGAGGGGCGCGGGCGATGATATTTCCCTCAA
>ENA-UEOJ01000316-UEOJ01000316.1-human-gut-metagenome-genome-assembly--contig:-NODE-316-length-40251-cov-6.779559_pt1 | contig 40251 bp, 39 predicted proteins | sample MGYA00242885_ERZ507886 | MGnify/ENA primary metagenome ERZ507886 (study PRJEB26167, sample SAMN06115505) | human gut metagenome | host: Homo sapiens | place: China:Anhui | collected 2015-08-07 | study... | reverse complement strand
TCTGAGTATCGAGATTCTCAACCTCGCAAAACAGACTAAGGAATGGTTGCGAATATAAGATCGGGTTCCTCGCCCGGTGGGGCTTTGCGCTATAACAAGGAGAAAGTGGATAAGGATGAAGCCGAGGTGCTGCTTTGGCAGAAGATGCTCGAACCATACGATAAATGCGGAGCCTCGATATTGACGCCTGCATGGAGAGTTTTATGCCGTATCTCGAAGCCAACAGAAGGACTACCAATACGGTGTTCCATGTTTCGCTCGACCCCTCGCCAGAGGATAAGCTGACCGACGAACAGCTCAGGAAAATCGCCTGTGAGTACATGGAACGCATGGGTTACGGCAAACAGCCTTATATTGTTTTCAAGCACAAGGACATTTCCAGAGAGCATCTCCATATCGTGTCGCTGCGGGTCGATGAGCAGGGCCGCAAACTCCCGCACGATTTCGAAGCCCGGCGCTCGATGGAGATTCTGCGTGACTTGGAGCGCAAATACGGCCTGCATCCGAGTGTCAAGGGAGAGGAGCAGGCCGACAAAGTGGGATTGCATAGGGTAAACTACAGAGAAGGCAATGTCAAGCAGCAGATCTCGTCCGTCGTGAGATCATGCCTGCGCAATTACAAATGTTCCTCTTACGGTGAGTTGCGCACACTACTGGAGCGGTTTAACGTTTCGGTCGAAGAACGTACGGGAACTATCGACGGCAGAAATTATGCGGGTATTATTTACGGCGCCATGACCGACGACGGCTATGGCATCGGCACTCCCATCAAGTCGAGTAAAATAGGGAAAGACGTAGGTTATAAAGCCCTTCAGAAATACTATGCAACATCAAAAGACAGACTAAAAGAGAAAGGCTCGCTCGACCGGTTACGGCAAACAGTCAAAGACGCCATGAACCCGCACAATACACGGGACGAGTTCCGGCGACTGCTCAAGGCGGAGAATATCGACACGATCTTCCGCATCAACCCGGTGGGCAGAATCTATGGTGTGACTTTCATTGACCATAACGACGGCATCGTTGCCCGCAGGTCGGTACTGGGAAAAGAGTTTTCAGCAAATGTCTTCAACTTGTATCCGGCACCGAAAGAGGCGCGGCTGGTTGCAGAACGACAAGCGGAACAGAAACACGAAGATCAAAACCATGCCGCCAATCCTATTTCCGGCATTGTCAATACGCTATTGGACTTGGCCGACACACAGGCTTATGAAGAACAGCAAAAACAGATTCAACGACGCAAAAAACGGAAGTTGCATAGATGACATTGTACCAGTAAACATGCGTAAGGAAATTTATATCAGGTATTAACCTGTTTTTATTCCGCTCATAGATAGATTAAAAACGGTTTTTAGGGTGGCCTGCTTCACAATTATCGGTACATCACCGACAATTGTCCGACAATCTTTGCTATTTCAGTGCGCACATCATCCGGTGCAATGACTTCAACCTTCTCGCGCATCCATAATACGCGCTGGAAGAAGTCGAACGAAGGACGCACATAGTAGGTAAACACAGAATATTCCGCCGCCGTTTCGATCTCTTCCTGTGATTCATGTAGTGGTTGGGCACGAAGATAGTTACGCTGCTGTGCATCTGCTTTCAGATGGATCAATCGCGGTTTCAAGTGCGACTCGCGGATAATACCGTAGCATCCCTCGAAAAACTCCTTGGGCGTGATGTTGGGTGAGGGCACCATACGGCTTTCCGTAATGCGGAGTGCCGACATCCGTTCGAGTGCCAGACGGCGGGTATCGGAACGGTCTGTCAGTTCGGCGACCAGATACCACCGACCCTCGAAGATGCGCAGGAAACACGGAATCACTTCCCAAGCACGTGCTGGCTCATTGCTATAATACGATTGATAGTCGAACTGCACGGTGCGGCCTTCTTCGATCGCCTTGAGCATTGTTTCCAAATGTTCGATACCCGTAGGCGCAGGTTCGAACATCATCTGATCTTTGCGGCGAATCATGCGCGTATTGAGATCGGCTACCCGATAGGCTGAAAGCAGGTAACGATACAAGGCATTCTTCCTCACTTCGTCGGCATTGGCGATAAAGTATTTGTTCGTCGAAGGTGCATAGTCGATGTCGATGCCGTATTCGCCGGCAATAAAATCCTTGTAGCGTGCGAATGTCCGTTCGTGCAGACGCGTCATATCGTCGTTATCGCGCAGGGACGAGCGCTCCCATTTCGCATTCAGCTCCTTGAGCGACAATTCGCCTGCATGCAGCAGCGTGTCGATAATCCAGAGGCATTTTCCGTTTTTAGTCATGGCGTTTTTTTTCGATATTGCAAAGATAGCCCATTGGTCAGACACTTTCTGACCGAGTGGCCGATTTATTTTGCATCAAGAATACAAAACACATAAAGCGATGAACGAACAACAATCTGAAAACAATCAGGCGGTACCCGCTGCACCGCGCTATATTCGCCTGATGATTCGGGGTGAAGTCCTCCGTTTCAATTTCGACACGGCAACCACTCTACCCGCAGACGACCGTTTCCTCGTCGATTGCGGTACTTTGGGCCGACTTGACAGCCGTTGTCTTTACCGCCCGCAGGCGGACGGCACTTGGTTCCGGATGAGCGACGGGGTTGAGGTGAAGCTTCCCGATGAGGTCATGACCGATGAAGAACTCCACGCATTGCCCGACGAAGGGCTGACCGATGCGCTCTATTGTGCAAAATGGGGCATCGTGGACGCATGCCCAAACGAGCGTTGCACCATTTACCGCGAAGGTGATGAAATAGACCTTTAACCGATTGTATCACTTAAATAATTAAAGTATGGAACTTGAGTGTCCCGCCTGTGGCGGTTACGACTGCTATTTCGACGGTTTGCAGTTCGTCTGTGACGATTGCGGCCATGCGTGGGGCGGCTATTGCAGCTGCTCCGCCTGCCAGGATTAGGCGAATGACGCATGCGGCGGGAGTGACCTGCCGCATGTATTTTTCAGTCCGTGCCGTTGCGTTTTTCGCCGTACTTGATTATATTTGTAATCAATAAAGCGAAATATCGAGACGTTTGTTTTGATCTGAGTTACCGAAACCGCCAATTTCACAACAACTCACAGACGGAGCAGATGGTCTTGTCGTATCCGGTACGGACTGTCTTTTCTATCTGAGTTGTGGGCGCTTGGCGGTGCCCGGTAACTGATCGATCGGGCAGACGTGCCGGTGTTGCGTTTAATAAATAAGCTACGAACCGAGAACTGTTGAATTAAAGTTATTCGATCAAGGAATAATATAGTCAAATACATTAACCAAATAATTGTTGTATTATGTCAAAGATAACAGAATGGACTAAAAAAAATCCGAAGAGTGTATTGACAGCTATAATAGCTATGATAACGGCCATATCGGCGTATTTGTCACATGATCCTACAAACCGGGGGTAATTATGGGGAAAGTAGATAATTTGTTCCGACGAGCCAAATGGAATGCCCAAGAAAAGCGTAGTCCAAAATTTTCTGACATAAAAAACGTCGATATTCCGTTGTTACATCATGTGTATGTTTGCGGACTTTCCGGAATGGGAAAGACCACGACTATTCAACGTCTACTGCAACGGAAAAAGAATATTCCATTTCTGATCATCGAACCTACCCAATCCAGACAATATCGAAATTTGGAAAGAGTTCGAGGCGAGAAGAACGTGAAACGACAGTTCTCTGTCTATAGTATCGGTGACGATTGTGGTGAAAAATTGGAGTTAAATCCATTTTACATCCCATACGGCATGGATTTCACAGCTCATATTGAATTGTTAAAGGCAAGTTTTTCGGCCGCAATAACAACTAAAGAGCCTCTTGTTTATCAATATATAGAACAAGCTATACCGGAAATCTATTTTGATAGAGGTTGGGATCGGATCACACATCAACACAAGATGCTAAAGACGGAAACAGATTATACGTGGGACGAACACTGGTTCTATTTTCCGAGAATGCAGGACTTATACGATAAAGTGATTGAGTTGTCGGAAAGCAGCGCATTCACGGAAGGCGGCGAAAATAAAGGAACAATCAAGGAGTTGGTAAAATCTAATATTCGAATATTTTTATCTGGAGCTCTGGGGCGGACTTTCAATACATATAAAAACGATCTATATGAGCAATTCGAGACGCGTGATATCGTTCTCGAAATCCCTAATACCATATCGTCTTCAGTTCCCGCAATTCTTAATATTCTGTTAGGAATCGTTATCGAAATTATCGGTCAACGAAAACCGTCTCGTGATGGATCGAAGGAGTCGAATGTCATGGATGATAAGGAGGAGCCGAAACATATCACGGTTTTCGAAGAGGCGCAACTTCTATTTAATGCCAATGATGACGACAAGTTGCATAATGCGACCACACGAAAGTTGGAGCAACTCCTGTCAACATCCCGAAAATTCGGTGAGTCCATTATTATTGCCAATCAAGATCCAGCGGCAATCCACAAAAGTGTTCTCGGGAATATTCGTAATCGCCTTATCCATAAGATAAACTCCAGCGATATCGCTCAAAGAATGGCGGAAGATTACAACCTCGAACTGGATGAAATGCTTCATGATATTTCTCAATACAAATATTGGTACTCTCTGGATAGCGGACAGTATCAAGCACTGAAATATGGCGAAGTAGATGAACAAGAACTAAGAGAACTAAAAAATTCCTATTGTTACGATGATATTAAACCAATATTGAAGACTAATGATTTCATATTGGGATATGCAGGATTGGATAATATCAACGACCAATTGTACTACGCAGCCACCTATATAAAAATGCTTGCAGATCGGCCTCAAGAACAGCAACAAATTGCTCTTGACTTTTATAACCACATCAAACAGTTGATTTCCCAAAAATGCGAGTGTAAGGAATCTATATTAACTGAATACATGGCTTACTTAACCTGTATGTTGTTCGGGAAATATGGAAAGGTAGAAGTTGGGTTATACGATCTGCTCATCAAAATTTATGACGATCTGACTAAAAAAGGAATCCCAATAAGAATATATAACATATCTTATATGGCAGGACAAGGACAACTTCAGAGATTTTTAGAACACAAGATATCTTCGAATCCGTTTGTTGAGAATCAAAATAGAATCAAAATATTTTATAATAAATGGATATAGGAATTCATACAAAATCACGGGATACGGTTGATGCCCGAATAAAGGAAATTGCCACTCAAAATGCTGTAGGCGCATTATTGTCTACGATGTCTCCACTACAGATAGCCAATTTTGCTACTACCTTAACGCAGATTGAAGATTTTGCGCAAAAAACGGGTGCAACCATTAAAACCGAAGGGACAAGCATCTGTCTCGAAAAAGAAATCGGTGGAAAAATGTGGCGGATTCTAACCATTGACCATGACAAAAAGACAATTGATGTCGTTGTTGATGTGAAACAATTTAGAAAAGCTTGTATTTCAACCGAGTTGCCTCTCGATAATATGCAGATTTCCGGGTATACCACTCGGCGGATACATGAAGTACGAGGACCTCTTGCCGGTATAGAAGGTCGGGAAATCGTTACATCCGACGGTCGTAGAAAATACGTTAATATGAAAATTGCAGAGATTATGCTTCCCAACGGTGACATTGTCAGATATAATACATGGGATTTCAAGCCTCATGCAATTTTCGATGCACAATTATCGGATCGTACAATTTCATCTGAATCCCCGGAACATAAAAGGGAATTTGTTTTACAGGTAGCCGATGCATTCTGCGCTAATGACCCTAGATTGCATGGTGTATTTGCCCCAGAGGTCGAGGAGCAATTACGACGTATACACGAAACCAGAAAAACTCCGGCGTATTTGAAAGGTTATGAGATTCACCATAATGGATATGGCGAAATGCTTCTATTATCCAAAGAGATTCATTGCCGCAAACTCGCCCATATAGGAGGTAGTTGGTTGATGAATACTCAAAATTATGCTGTTTACATTGAATGCCAAACGCTCGATCAATCGGTTGGGACGATCTTGTCAGAAGAATTGGCAATCGATAGAATCGAATCTTATAATGAGTTTACGATTGGGGAGAAAGAGCGTTATATTATGTCGATTGGAGAGCGGATTTTAAATAATACGGGATTGTCCAATGTAAATATTGAATTCGCGGATAATCTTGGACCAACAACTTGTGGTATTCATAGTGCAACCGCCAACAAAATAATACTTAACAGAAATTTGCTCAATAATCCGTTCGATGCCATACATACGACATTGCACGAAATTCGTCATGCCATTCAGCACGATGCCGTACAACATCCGGAGAAATACGGATTCGATGCGCAAACCATTGAAATATGGCAGCGTAATATTGCATACTATATTTCTCCTAAATTAGATTATGAAGCGTATGTGTTGCAACCTATCGAAATAGATGCGGAGACATGGGCTTCGAAAATGTTACATGACTTTAAAACTCCTTTATATGTATAGCAAAGATCAGTTAGCCGAAATATTCCGGCAATATGAATATCCAGACTTTCTTATAGATAAGACGGTTGAACGACTTAACAATATGCAACCAGAAATAAAAATTTTATTTGATAAGTGGTTGCTGAATCATAGTATGCCTGAAGTTGAAATAAATGGATTTACCATCCAAGAACTGATAGGTGAGAAATTTAATTTCACTCCGATCAATGCCTTTTTAACCCTCAATTGGTTATTGGTCGATCAAGATAATGCAATAGCTGCCTTAGAGGGAGGAATTAGATAATTCTGACTGTTTCTGTCCGATCCTCCCTCTACCTTTGCAGTAGAAAGATGAAACGAATGTATTACTTAAACTATTGCAAAATGAAAGAGATGAAAAGAAATCCAATCGGTTACCGCACGGTAACGCGCATGGAGGAAGAGTCCGTAAGTCGTAGCGAGGAACAGGCACAGAACGAAAATCGTACGACCGCTTCCGAGCAGGCAGCGCAAGACCATTTCGAGGCGGGTGGCTGGCAACGCGAAGCCGAAGAGACCGCAGCGGACGAAGAGCGCATGGCCGACCTCGGCAACAAGCGCGGAGAGTTCACGCAGAAGAAGGGACTTTCGCGCGTGCGGCAGCAGTTGGTGCTTCTGTGGGACTATTTGAGTGCCGTAACTTCAGGCCGCTACAAGGAATATTCGACATGGGCCTATTTGAAAGTGGTCGCCTGCTTGCTCTACGTGGTAAGTCCGTTCGATCTGATCCCTGATTTCTTTCCGTGGGTCGGCTGGCTTGACGATATAGCCGTCGTAATCTATGTTTGCGGATTGGTCAAGGAGGAGCTGGATATGTTCTCGATTTGGCAGGCACGGCAACGGATGGCGGCGACGGAGTGACAGTAGCATACGATCGACCCCGAGCGGCACAGTATCCGCTGATAGCGATGATGTTCTGAATGTGCAGATGCGCGGCACGAGACCCGAACAACAAGTCTCCTGGAAAAGTCATCTGCCGAGCGGGAACGTAGCCGGAACCGATCGTTTTTCGGGATAGCGCACAGCGCTATACAAATTTTCCATTTGTTTGTTGTCGCCTCGGTCAGCTTTTGACCGGGGCGATATTTTATTTTGTCATTGCAAAATCACACTATATGAAACGAGATAATTTGAAACGCTATATTTGGGCTGGGATTCTAACCACCCTTTTAGTGCTTACAGTGAATACATTGCTTTATTTTACGACCAATCCTAATCCCGCTCTGCGTTGGTTTCCGACAAATTCAGTGCTTGAATGGCTCTCGGGAAAATAAAGAAAATTGATAAAAGCAACGAATGAATAATGGTATAAAACTGCGAAAAACCTACGACTCAAACAACAAATCCCTCTCCCTATTATGAATCAAGACAAGCTATTCGCAGAAGAACGCAGGGAGCTGGAAACGAAAGAATTCGAGGCTATGATTGGTTTCGTCAATTCGAAGCTCGACACGATCTTCGAGAGTTGCGGAATCGTTTGCCAAAAGATGATAGGGACAAACGTGTGTGGTATCATCTATTGCTGGACGTTTAAGTCCGTAAATCCCAGAACCCCGACACAACGAGTTCGGATTCGGGAAGCGCTGGAGCGCATGATCGAGCAGTTACCGTATGCCGGTTTTGTGCCCTATATATCCCATATATCGTTTCCCGGTGCAGGAGTACACCTTGTCCATCTTGAGATTTATCCACGTGAATTCGACAGTATAAAGGCCCGATTCGAGGAAATTCGCCGCCGCGCAATCGAATGTCCTGACCGTGCCAATGCTTGGTGGCTCCACCAATATGTTATTCTTGCTAAGGAATACTGGCAGATACGAGTACAACTTATGAAAGACTACGAACATGGATGCGGTTTCATTCCCCGAAATGAAGCCGAGGTGGAAAAATGGAAGAGAGAAAAAGAAAGAGAGTGTGATTGGGAAAAGCTTTTCGGAAAAGCCATTGATGGTCCGCACTGGGGCGATGGAGATGACGAGATTTGAGACAATGGAAACATGCAACCTCCGAACTACTAATACCCGATCACTTTATCTACGGCAAAATCAATTACCTCGCTATGGTCAAGGGGTGGGAGGATCCGACCGTCGCCGGATACCGTAACCGGTTCAGGTGGTTGGTCCGGATCGCGGAAGCCGAATATATCTGACCGATAGTCTCGAAATAAACTATGACGATAAACAGACGGCAACTCGAAATACTTTGGCTACGAGCCCAAGAAGGTGATTGCTGGGCACAGGAACAGTTTCAATCTTTTGGATTATTGATTGGGATACCATTCATTTCCATCCCCAAATATATGACAGTTGGAGAAATGCCGTGTCATTTGCCGCTGAATTTCTTGATAGACGAATCGCATTATCCATTACCATTTTCTTCCCTGAATGAAACATATAGCTTTTCCAAAGAGATCCGTTCTCGAAGTATCAATCCGGCAAAAACAATAGACTGGCTGATCTGTGGGTATTATCATGCCGCTCGACGATTGGACGAACTCGCCATGAAATTTGGATTCGCCTATCGTTCTTTCGGATTTGAATACAATACTGGCCTTTGGGGTATGCTATATGGAGGAGAAACGAATAGTAATCAATCCGGTACTTTTATTTCTGTTGCCGATTATCATGGATTCTGTTCTGATACATGAGCTTTGTCACTTGTCATACCATGATCATGGAGACAATTTTTGGGCATTGTATAACAAACTAATTGTAGAAATTGGAGTGAAACCTGCTGAATATGGGCAAATCACAGAACGCAAGTTAGATCAAAAGTTTGTCATTCCATGGCAGCCGCATGAAATTCAGTTTGCTAACGAAAATCTCGGCAGAATAGGCCCCCATATAACTATCGTATTGGACGACCTCTATAATAAATTGCCCGCCAAACAGCGCGAACGTCTGCCTTTGCAAAAAATTCCGTTATGCTCCGCTACATTCAGAACGAAGCACACTATACAGAAGTGGTTGAACGTATTCGCGGAGTAAAACAATACCTCAGGATCGGCACGGCCGATATTAAAGATCTTTATGTGAAAGAGTGCAACGGTTCCGCACCGTTGCTGAAAGTGCTGGAGGAATTGATCCGCCGCGGTGTCGAGGTGCGGTTGATTCATGCCAAAGAGCCGGGACGGAACTTCGCCGACGATTTCGACAAATATCCGCTGCTGTGGAGCCGATTGGAGCGGAGGTTGTGTCCGCGCGTACATTTCAAAATATTGATCTTCGATTGCGAGATCGCTTACATAGGTTCTGCCAATCTGACTAGGGCTGGACTCGGCATGAAAGGCGCGATGACCCGCAATTTCGAAGCGGGCATTCTGACCGACGTCCCTGCGCTGGTGGATGCTGCTGCCGACCAGTTCGATGCTGTATGGCACGGCGTACCCTGCAAAAAATGTCGTCGAAAAAATTTTTGTTCGGACAGAATTAAACTGTGATAGAACGTCCTACCCGAGAGTTTTCTTTGCGCAAAAATCAGGAAATGAAGAAGACATTGTTTGGTCATGATCCGGTTACAATCTGTGGCTGGATTAAAAAACGACATCTATATACTTTAATGTACCAAACTAAAATATGATGTCCTAATGCAAATCGTACTCTTGTATTTTTGATTACGACACAAAAATTGATGGCAACCGTGCCAAATCATGACATAATCCTATTGTCATCAGCATTTGTCGCAGTTTGTCCTATGTGCGTACTAGTTTTGTCGCAAAACCATCAGAAGATAAAACAAGAATGTCTATGCGACTGAGAGAATTGCTGTGCGCGTGCGATTTTGACGATATCGTACCGCATATTTTAAGGGTTTATCCCGAGCACGCCTCCCAGATACCGTGGTACAGGGAGGCTTATGACATTCTTTGCCACATGAAATATAAGGAGAACGATGGAACAATCTCTGTCGAATGGGTGAATTGTACCGATGAGGAGCCTTATATTCAGATTGGCAACGGCGAAGGCGATCTCTGGGAATCCAATCTGGGCAAGCATTTGGAAATAGCCGACAATGTGCATGTCTCCCATGTCGAGTTGGCAGCCCGATGCCTGTGGAGTATCACGTTCTACGGTTATTCTCCTAACGATTGCGGTTATTGGGGCCATGCACCGCGAAACCGCTATGAAGAGCAGGCCGCGTTATTGGAACATCGGCAGTTTACCAATTATGCCCGTTCGGCCAATAAATGCAGGAAAGCGCTTTCGGAATCAATAGCACATGATGCACTTACGATAGAAGAATGGAGGGTGTACGCCCGTCGAGAACGTCACCGGAATCGCCCCAAACGGATGCGAGATCACCGTCAAAACCTGCGTATAAAGCAGTTGAAGCGAATGGGAAAAGTTGAATACGACATCGACCGGATTCTCCGGCGGACGCAACAATTCACACTTGCGGAACTGAACTATCTTTTTGACACGAAGCTGATCACTCCGGCCACTTACCATTCGAGGGCCTATGACCGTTCGCGACGGTTGCCCTATCTGCTCGAAACCCTTACCCGATACAGTGGCGTGGCGGAGGTCGATCCGACAACCTATACGCATGTTGTTGTTATCATCTCGACTGATCCCGAAGCTCCGATTGAAGCCCACGAAATAGGCTGTGCGGCGGAGATTGTGAAACACATAGGTGGCCAAAGTCCCGCTGCCGAGGTGCTTTGGGCGTTTGGCACGGAAGAGGGGCTTGGAGATGAGGCGGAGTTGCTGGTGGAGTGGAGTTATTGATAATACACCGCATGGAAGGTCGAAGAATAATGATTTCTGTCAGATGTGCTATAATTTGGCATATCTATTCACTATCTTTGCCAAAGAATCGGATAAAATAAATAATATATGCAACCTAAACGCGCGGCCCGAAGTTTCTCGAAAAGCAATACGGCGATATTGTTCAACCGCTATGTCTGGCTGGTCGACACGATCTACCGCACCGGACGTATTTCGTTTGAGGAGATCAACGAGCGGTGGCAATGTTCGTCGCTAAACGATACGGGAGAGGAACTGCCCCTGAAGACCTTCCACAACCATAAGAACGCAATCCAGCAGATGTTCGATATCAACATCGGCTGTGACCGTCGGGCTGGCTATCTCTACTACATCGAACACGTAGAGGATATGGAGCGTGGAGGGGTTCGGACGTGGTTGCTGAACACCTTTGCCGTGAATCACCTCATCAACGAAAGCCACCACCTCAAGCGGCGTATTCTCTTCGAGGAGATCCCCTCGGGGCAACGCTTCCTGACGCAGATCATCGAGGCGATGCGCGACAATCTGACATTGGAGATAATCCACCAGAGCTTCTGGAGCGATACAGCATCGACCTTCGAGGTGGCTCCCTATTGCGTCAAGGTCTTTCGCCAGCGGTGGTATATGGTGGGATGCCGCATGAGCGACAGGCGGCTGCGCGTCTACGCGCTTGATCGCATCCACACCCTCCGTACGATAGAGAACACTTTTGTACTGCCCGACGATTTCGATCCGGAGGGCTTCTTTGCCGATTCGTTCGGGATCGTCGTCGATGACCGAGTCAAGTCCGAGCGGATGCGGGTACGCGTTGCGGGCATCCAACGACAATACATCCGCACGCTGCCGTTGCACGTTTCACAACTGGAGACCGAGATCACGAAGGACTCTTCCGTCTTTGAATTTTACCTGCGTCCGACGCTCGATTTCCAACAGGAGTTGCTGATCCATGCTATCAATGCGGAAGATGACATCGAAGTTTTGGAACCCCAATGGCTCCGCGAGCGAATGCAGGCCGTCGGTGAGGATCTGTCTCGCAATCATCAAGAGGCGTAACGGTTCTGTATGAAAATAAAAATCCGGCTTAACCAGCCGGATTTCTCATGATTGCACTGCCGCTATAATGCCGGAGCATGGCGGCCTTTACACGTGCCGTTCGGATGGCGCATGCAGTTCCCGGCGGTCATCGAGGAGATCGAGTTAAAAGTTTGCCCGCAGTATTTGCAGGTGTATTTACTTTTCTCGCTTCCCTCATAGAGTTTATGGCGTCCTTTACAAGTGCCATTAGGATGCCGCATACAATTACCGACGGTCAAAGAGGATACCGAAGAAAACTTTTGTCCGCAGTACTCACAATAGAAATTTGCCATAGATCTGAAATTTGGTTAGTTAAACAAATGTAGTATTTTTCTCGGTTTGACGAAACTACCGACAGAATGTGCCAAATGGCGACATAGCGGGCGGTAAATTTTACTCCTCGTCGGGGGCATTGAGCCGATCATACAATCGGTGCAGATAGCTATCCACTCGCTCATCGAGGTAAAAGCAGTCGTCCGACCCATTCCACAAAGGGGATGTCGCTTCATCGGGGAAGAGTTGCAACGTGCGGGTCATGATATACTGCCCCAGCCGAATGTGTTCGGGACGGTGCTCCGCTTCGGAGAGGAGCTTGGAGCGAAACTCTTCGAAGGTGCAACGCCTCCACCACTCCCAACGGTTGCCGCTTTGATCGACGATATGTTGGTGCGTCACCTTCACTTCGCACCAGAAATCGTTCATCCGCAATAGGTCGGGAATCGAATAATTCTTGTGCGTACAGATGTCGTGTACCGCATGACACAAGCAGATATTCTTGAATGCCGGGTGCCACAAGGCCCCTTCGGCCCATGTTGTGCCGTCGTCGAGTTCATCCTTGAAACCCAATTCGGCATCGCTCATCTCCGGCTGGTCGTGTGGATCGAAACTCTTGCACAAGGTCGATTCTATCTCCTCCAATTCAGCCACTATGTCATATCCGTAGAGTCCATCAATCACCTGCATCATCCGGCAAAAATCCGAACCATAGAAGGCGTCGTTGGACATGGGCAGGAGCGATGACTCCTCATTATAGCTGTATTTCAGGCTTCCCTCTACCATCACATCGTCATCGAAGTCGGCATCATAGCTACTGGTCAGCACCTTGCGGTATAGTGCGGCACTCCGGCGATACATCAGGCTGGTGAGCTTCAGCAGACGTTCGTTTACCGCTTTCATGCGTGCCACTTCCTCGGGCGTGCCGACAAACATTTGGTCAAGCAGCCATTTGCGGTCCCCAATCAATTCGTACACCCGATTGATTTTCTTCTCGGGAAGTTGGTGCAAGGTGAAAAACTCTCTTCCCGTAATCTTCAAAATGGAGGCTTCGACCTGCTGCACCTTGCAACGCAGACGTTGCAACCTCTTGTCCCCCTTTGGTGCCATATTCTGATCCATGCGGAAACGACGCGCCATCCGCCGGAAGCGCCAATCATTCCAACGGAAGACAAGGTGGCGGAACAGAGGGAAGAGCTTTCTTACTTTGGGCGCGTCGCTGTTGTCATCCTCTCCATAGTAGCGCAACAGCTCCCAAAGGCAAAAGGCGGCCCACTCGGATTTGTTGATGGGTAGCGTGAATTTTTCGATCCGTGAGGCCAGCGAACGCGACAGCGGGCCACCGAAGGCATGATCGGCGACGTAACTACCAAAATAGTTAATCGTATCATGAGCCAGATCGTTCCATTCACAGGAGAGCGTATTGGGATTTCGGTAGAACCGAAATGTAAGGGGCATGCGGGGTATGTAGGTGGTGCGATCCGGAGCCGTTTTTCGAACCAGCTCGAAGAGCCTTTCGTAATCGGCGAGTTTCGTTTCGGGGCGTTCCGGCAGATGTCGTTCGATATGGGGGCAAATATCGTCCCACGCGACTTGATGCAGAAGTTCACAGAGTGTCATTATCGTGTGATTGGTTACGAAACAAAAATAGCCCTGTGCGATCCCAAATCATGACACAATCCTCCGCTTTGAAAATTTTCCGTTGCTGTGTCGTGTTTTGGCCCATCGACAAGAGAATTTTGCAAACGAACATAAAAACATAAAATAGTAATGATGGATAAAATGCAAAACAAGCCCGACGCGCTGCCACGCAGTAATAACATTCCGAAGTCTGGAAAATCACCGAGAATCATTCGGAATTTTAGGAAATATGGTTTTGCCGATAGTGACGGTAATATCATCATATCTTGTGTTTACGACTCTGCCAGACCCTTTCGGGAGGGAATGGCCGCGGTCAAGTATCATGAAAAATGGGGCTTTGTGAACGAGTCCGGTGAACAAGTCATTCCCTTCATCTACGATTGTGTATGGCCGTTTCGTAAAGGAGTAGCGCTTGTCGAAAAAGATGGGAGATGGGTTCAGATCAACAAATCCGGGCATCTCGCTATACCTGGTATCTGCGACGGGAAGGGAGATTTTCTTGAGGGCGTGACGGGCTACTATCACGGAGAGAAATGGTATATTACTGACCATACCGGTCGGAAATGGGTGTTGTCCGAGCAAAAAACCGACATTCGTGGTCGGATGAATCCACGAACTCGCAAGATCGCATTGGTCCTGCTTGCGGTGATCGTCCTTGCGCTGCTGATGCACTTTTGCACCTCGCCCGAGCGGTGGTTACGGATATGAGCCGCTGTCACACTTTGGGAAGTTCTCCGATTATTAGTACCTTTATCGCAAACAACCTCTCTCCTATGATGAATCTGGCCGAACAATTGCGGGACTGGGCCGATCGGACCGCAAACTTCTATCACGACATCGCCACGAGCGACCCCGACTGCGATTTGCCGTTCTATACTCAGTCTGATTTGTCGCAGGTTCGGCAGCGTCCCGAGTTGCTGATTCTGGCCATCAACCCCGGATCTGATGGCCCCTATCGATATCAAGACCAACTGGCGAGCAAGGATTGGCGTATCAAAGGAGGCCTGTATGGGAATCGGATGACCGGAGACGTACTCCTGCGCGGCAACTGGTACTTTCGCGAAGAGCGTAACAAATGGCGCATCTGGACCATGCTGCGCTCCATCTTACGGTACGCCGGAGTGGATATTGATAGCCTACTTGACGGCGAGAATGTCAAACTGGTCTTCTCCGAAGTGGTGCTTTTCAGTACACCGCGTGCCGTGGGGATTGAGACGGTTGTCCGCAGACATGACTGCCACAAGCGGTGCGAAGCGTTGATCGAGATACTGCAACCGCAGCGTATTCTCTGCCTCGGGGCACAAAAATGGTTCCGTCATCTGTCTATCGAGAACCAGCGCGAATTGATCCCCTCGGAGTTACGGCTTGGGACGATTGGCGCGAACCGCATTCCCGTATTCGGCATCCCTCACCCCAGCAAACCGGGTTTTTCATCGTACGAAATGGAGATGATCGGTGCTTGCCTCGGCTATTTGTTTGAATACGACGATGTTGAGGCCATTACGCCTGAACTACTTGCGGAGCAGTGCAGCAACAAGATCGAGGCATGGCAACAGCAGCGGGCCAAGAACCGCAAGGCCACCCGGGTCAACCAGATTGATACACAGGATTTAATAGCAGCGATTGAGGCGGCAGACTTCAAACTCCTCGACAAATGCAAAAACGGCCGCTGGTTCGAATACGGTTTAACGGATGAACTGTTGTTCCGTATGGTGCTATCGGGTAACGAAGGGCAATATCTCGGCATTCGGGCACGCAGGAGAGCGAAAGGGGCACACTACAATGCCGACCTTGCACAAAAGGATGCATATCTCCGTTCGCTGTCGGCTTTGGGCTGGCTGGAGGCGGAGGCACAGTCGTGGCTGGGCCGCAAGCGAGTGAACGAGTTTCACAAAGCCGAGGAGATCATCGCGGAGCTTCGCAAGGCGCGTGAGATCCTCACCGCGTATGATGAAATTGTAACACATTAATCCGGCTTAAGATTTCGCCTACACTCTTCCATTAATAGTATTTCGTGATATTCGGGTGTGCGGATTTAAGCAGATCGTTTAGAAGAGCCTTCAGAACAAGAGTACTTTATATAGATCGTTAATGCTATGCGTGGGGATCGCGTGTTGCAGATTACCTATCACAGCTTCCATAGTGGTGCGGCTTGGACTTTCGAGATGAAGCCGTGGTGCGTGAAGCTCTTTGAGTAGCGGTGGATATGCTCAGCAAGAGCGAAGAGTATGATGAACCGCGCATCTATACCCTCGACCGCATCAAGGCGTTGGAGCAGGCCGAGCGCACCTTCAAACTTCCCAAAAAGTTCAATGTTGAGAAGTTTTTTGCCGATTATTACGGGATTATCATTGGCGAGGCGGATGCAGTAGCAAAAGCAATGTGGCCGACACATGTGTTCGGAGTACAAGTTTAAGATGTATACGGCAACATAAAGTGGCCGTCTTCCCTCTCTGTCCCAAGATGGCAGGAAGGAACTTTACTTTTACCAAAAATTCAATCCTTTATGACGAAAGATGAATTACGAGAGACACTCCACCGTGAGATGCTCTTTTACTATTTTGCACAGCAGAATCCCATGCTGGAAATTCGTAAGAATGAGTCGCTGATGAGTGCTGTTTGGCGCAAAATGCAACCCTATGCCGCGTGCGGTTTCCCGCGTGCAATTACCGAATCCGACATCGAAATGCTCTGCAACAGTTCCTTTGCAGGATTGTTCCAATACGACCTTGAAAAAGGAGCAAAGAAAATCACACAATTACGAAACAAGTATGAAAGAGTCTTTGCACATCACGCAACCCATGAGTAATCCTGTTTTTGATTGGAATCGTCGCGACCCACTGTTTGAGACGGTGGCGCACGATGTTGTCAAGTGGTAGATAGTATCGGTATTGACGGTATGCCGCCAATTCCATATCGAGCCAAACCGAGCTAAACGCATTGTCAGGCAGTTGGAACAAGCGCATATTATCGGAGAGCAGTGGAGTGCGCGACACTCTCGCGAGATTCTTTGTTGCTGTACACGTACCCTCGATCAACGATTGGCCGATCTTGCTACCGTAGCCCGTCTACAACCGTTGGGAGGATCAATGGCAGGCGGAGCATGCGAAATACGAGGCGAAGGTACGCAAAGAGGAGGGCGAAGGCTATTATTTCAAGATCGCCAACAATCTTCCGTTAAAGCATGAGTTGCGTGAACAGGATGAGGTGCAAGCCCGTTATGAGGCGATGACCGAGGTGGAGCGACAAGCAGAAATGGGACGCTTGGACAAGGAGTGTGGGAAGAAACTTAAAGATTGGGGCAAAGGCCCGGTTCACGGGATGAAGCGCGAAGATTGGAACGCCTATACGAGTGCACTTGGCAGGTTGAATCATGACAGGGTCATGCGAGAGTTGTCGTGGGGAGGTAATTATGACTGGTCGGAGATATTCTATCTTCTGAAATTCAAAATCGAGCGGATGATTGCGTATTGGGAGCAGTTCGGGCATTGCCGCAACGGGCGTTATGTCGTAAATACCATGCGCACCGCTTGCCGACTGATCGATATTGTCCTGAGCAAAGACCGTAGTAGCGGCGATTTCGATTCCTGTTGGGTGAATATGCGCAATGTCAACCGTTTTACGATTTATCACGACCACAAGGGAGCATACGACAAAGCGAACAAGCAGGACGTCCGTTACCATAAGGCCTACTGCATTCTGTTCAAGTATCTGGAATTCCATCTGCATAACTGGTGGGATTAGCGCCGTGATAAGTGGATGTACGCCACGACATATCTGATGCAGGGGACTACTTCAATCTTTACCGCCATTGGATTATGCATAGCATCTCCATGGCGGTAAAATCAAATATTGGAGTAGGATAGGCGAGGTATCCACAGGGCAGATTATCTGCCTTTCCGAAAATATTTGTTGATTGACTCTGTCGACTCGGCACAAATTCTTGCTCTAATTTTTTTGCCTATATCCTGTATATTGTGTATTTTTACAAAAGGGTCAAAAGTTTGGACACCTTTTATCAGAAAAAATAAATCCTTCAAATTTTAATCATTGCAATAGCTTGTTGATTCAGCCATTTTTTCTTCGATTGAATAGAATTTGCCCGGTCGGAAAATTTTTCGTATCTTGCAGTAGGTTATTTGAAATGCGGTATTTTCGTGCAATTAACTGAAAATAAACCGTTGCCTTCTCGTTACCTATCCTTTCTATACAAAAATGTAACGACCCGATAAATCAAGCCGTTACATCTCTTCAATCCCGGACCAGAGAGTTTCCTCTTTTCTTTATATCGGCTTCCGGGTCGGTCGGGAGCCTATTTTTTCGAATCGACCCGCATTTCGACCGAGGCGCCCGACCATTGGTTGATCTCCCGCTTTTCGGTGCGCAGGCGGCGTCCGGCATAGGAGATCCTCACCTCGATCCCGAAGGGCCTGGTCGCGTCGATTTCGTTGTCCGCGGGCAGCGTGTGGGGGATTATATATAGGTAGAGCACGAGGTGGTCGCACGGCATGGTTTGCAGCGCGGCCGTGCGGTCGGCGGCGATGTCTGCGGGGCGTTCGGCAAGGTTCGAGCCGACGTCGGCCACGGTCGATGCCGACGAGGCGAATCCGATGCGCCGGCCGGCGGCGTCGAAACAGCCGCACATCAGCGCCGCATTGTACCGCCACCACCCTTCGTAGCGGCTCGTGACTTCGATTGTAAATCCTTTTTCGTCCATGTTCTGTCGGGGCCGCGCGGGCCGGATGCAGCACCGGATCGGTTCGGCGGGCCGTGCGCGGACTATTTTTCCGTAAAAATAATACAACTGTCGTGCAACGCCAAATTTATTTGCGCCCCGCCGGGCCGGGAGTGCTAAAACTCGCGGTTTTCTTTGCAAATGTCTTATTTTTTCGTAACTTTGCGCACTAAATGTGCGTAAATGGAGGTAGCTCAACGATATTCGATTGCCTGGAAAGGGCTGAAAAACGGTCGTCACGACTTCCGTTTCGAGGTCGACAAGGCGTTGTTCGAAGCCTTCGAAAGCACGGAGATCAAGGACGGACGGTGTGAGGTCTCGGTCGGTGTGGACCGCTCGGAGAAGCAGCTCACGCTCGATGTCGGGATCACGGGCCATGTCGTCGTCGAATGCGACCGATGCCTGGAGGACTGCCGTGTGCCCATTGATTTCGAGGGGCAGCTGGTGGTGAAATTCTCCGACGAGGTGCACGAATACGACGGCGAGGTGATGTGGATGCTGCCGGGCGAGGACCGCGTGGAACTTGCGCAGTACATCTACGAAAGCATCGTGCTGTCGCTGCCCTACCAGCGGGTGCATCCCGAGGGGGAGTGCAACCCAGAGATGCTCGAACGCTTCCGGATCGTTTCCGACCGGGAGTTCGCGTCGATCGAGGCTGCGGCCGAAGGCGCCGGGGAGCGCGGCGGGGGCGAATGGGCCAAGCTGGCCGCCCTGCGCGAGCGGATGGAGGCCGAAGGCGCGGACGGCGGAGAAGGCGAAGAGGAACCCGGCGGCGCGAAATAAACACGGATAAAGATACGTTTAAACTTATAAATTATATTTAAAAATGGCACATCCTAAACACAAAGTCTCGTCGACGCGACGCGATAAGCGCAGAACCAACTACAAGGCTACCGTTCCGACGGTGGTTACCTGCTCGAACTGCGGCGCAGCGGTGCTCTATCACCGTGTATGCCCCGAGTGCGGCTTCTATCGCGGAAAGCTCGCCATCGAGAAGAAAGCTGCCGAATAATTCCGGCGCTCAAAAGAGTGCATCCCCGCGGGGAGTGCCTCTTTTTTAATTTATGAAGGTTCCCTTCCGGCCGCCTGAATCCCCGGTCGTGTATGTTTTCCGGGGCGGGTCGGGAGCGGGACAGGATATCAACCAACACTCGTACGAGTATGATAAAGATTGGCGTAGATGCCATGGGCGGCGATTATGCACCCGAAGCGGCTGTCAAGGGAGCCGTCATGGCGCTCGATGCGATCGGGTCGGACAGCCGTATCGTGCTGTTCGGCGACGAAGAGAAAATTAAGTCCGTGCTCGCTTCGGAGGGATGTCCCGCCGAGCGGTTCGGAATCGTAGCGACCACCGAGGTGATCGAGATGGGCGACCATCCGGCCAAGGCTTTCCAGGCCAAGGCGGATTCGAGCATCACGGTCGGGTTTGGCTACCTGGCCAAGGGAGCTGTCGACGGTTTTGCGAGCGCAGGTTCGACCGGCGCCATGATGGTCGGTTCGATGTATGCCGTCAAACCGATCGAGGGTGTCGTGCGTCCCACGATTTCATCCATCGTTCCCACCATCGCAGGGCGTCCTGCGCTGCTGCTGGACGTGGGCCTGAATGTGGACTGCAAGCCCGAGGTGCTGGCGCAGTACGGCCTGATCGGCTCGATTTACGCCGAGGCGGTGCTGGGCATCGAGCGTCCGCGCGTGGCGGTGCTCAACATCGGCGAGGAGGAGACCAAGGGCAACGCCCAGACCAAAGCCACCTACGAACTGCTGAAGGCGGAGAGCCGGATCAATTTCGTGGGCAATGTCGAGGGTTCCTACCTCTTTTCGGGCAAGGTCGCCGATGTGATCGTCTGTGATGGATTCGTCGGCAACACGGCGCTGAAAATGGCCGAGGGCCTCTACCGCATCAACACGGCCTTGGGCTGCCGCAATGCCTTCTGGGACGCCATGAATTACGAAAACGTGGGCGGAACACCCGTCCTGGGCGTCAACGCGCCCGTTATCATCGGTCACGGATGCTCTTCGCCCCAGGCGATCCGGAGCATGATCCTTTCGACCGAACAGGTCATCAAGGCCGATCTGACAGCGAAACTGCAACGTGCGTTTCAAAATTAACCAAAACACGAAAAGCCAAAGCTAATGGGTAAGATAACAGCAGCTATTACGGGTGTGGGACAGTACCTTCCGGAATATATCCTCACCAACGACGAATTGAGCCGGATGGTCGACACCAACGACGAGTGGATCATGTCGCATACGGGTATCAAGACGCGCCATATCCTCAAGGGCGAGGGTATCGGCAGCTCCTACATGGGCGCCCGTGCGGTCATCAATTTGTTGGATAAGACGGGGGTGGACCCCATGGAGATCGACGTGGTGATCTGCGCCACGGTGACCCCCGACATGTTCTTCCCCTCGACGGGTAACCTGATCGCCGACCAGGCTGGTTGCAAGAACGCCTTTGCGTTCGATGTTTCGGCAGCTTGCAGCGGCTTTCTGTTCGCCCTGACCACCGGCGCGAAGTTCATCGAGGCCGGCACGAGCAAGAAGGTCATCGTCGTGGGCGCCGACAAGATGTCGTCGATCGTCGACTATACCGACCGTTCGACCTGCCCGCTCTTCGGCGACGCCGCCGCCGCCGTGCTGCTGGAAGCCAATACCGAAGGTCTCGGAATCGTGGATTCGATCCTGCATTCCGACGGCTCGGGCGAGATGCAGCTCTACATGAAGGCGGGCGGTTCGCGCTACCCGGCTTCGGTCGAAACCGTGCAGAACAACTGGCACACGATCATGTGGGACGGCCACGCCGTGTTCAAGGCTGCCGTGTCGAAGATGTCCGACGTTTCGGTGGAGATGATGGAGCGTCACAACCTCAAGGGCGAGGATATCCGTTTCCTGGTTCCCCATCAGGCCAACCTGCGCATCATCGACGCCACGGCGCGCCGTATGGGCATCACGCAGGACAAGTGCATGATCAACATCGATCGCAACGGTAATACCACGGCCGCCACGATTCCTTCGTGTCTTTGCGACTACGAGAGCCAGTTGCGCAAGGGCGACAACCTCATTCTGTCGGCTTTCGGCGGCGGATATACCTGGGGTGCGACCTATGTGAAGTGGGCCTACGACGGCCTGAAGGCATAAGCGGGGCGATCCCCGGCAAAAGGCGGAAACCGATGTTTCCGCCTTTTTTTGTTCGTTTTCGCGGAATTTTTTTATCTTTGGAGCCGTAACGCCCCTTTTATATCAGTAGGCGGTTTGACGGAATCTTGTACGATTCCGTTTTGCAACCCATTCGACTTTTTCGTATCTTTGTTGAGCTAAACCCATTGCCGATGAACCGTCTGAACCGTATTTTTCACAACAAACAGATCAAACTGTTTTGGTTCCTGCGGAGTTTCGCGCGTTACCTTACGCCGAAACGGTTGTTGCAGTCCCGTCTGGACCGGGTACTCGCCGAGGCGGAACGCCGCCCCGACTGGGAGTACATCTGTCGGCGGGCGGATTATTACAACAAACTGTCGCCTGCGCCTGCGACCCCCCCCCGCGAAGGGCTGCGTCCGTTAGGCGACCACAAGTTCCGTCGGGGCGTCAAGACGGCCTATTTCTTCGATACCTACGAGTTCACCCGCTGGTTCAGCGACCGCCTGCTGTGGAATACCGTTCCCGGGGACGTGACGACGGTTCCCGACGTGCCGTCGATCGTCAAGAGCCGGCCGATCTGCGGCGACAACGCCAATTCGGTGCTGCTGAACCTCGACAAGGTCCGCCATTTCATCTTCCTGCGGGACGACATTCCGTTCCGGAAGAAGTCGGACAAGGCGATTTTCCGGCTGGCGATCACGCGGCGTCCCCACCGCGAACGTTTCATGCGCATGTATTTCGGTTCGGAGTGCTGCGATGCCGGCATCTCGACGCCCCGTCCCGAATATCCCCCGGAGTGGACCAAACCCCATATTTCGATGTACGACCACCTGAACTACAAGTTCATTCTGGCGATCGAGGGCTACGACGTGGCGACGAACCTCAAGTGGATCATGTCGTCGAACTCGCTGGCCGTGATGCCCCGTCCGACCTACGAGACGTGGTTCATGGAGGGCACGCTCATCCCCGGTTACCACTACGTCGAGATCCGGCCCGACTATTCCGACCTCGAAGAGCGGATGCGCTACTACATCGAGCATCCGGACGAGGCCGAGGCGATCATCGCGCATGCGCACGAATACGTCGCGCAGTTCCGCGACCGCCGGCGCGAAAAGATCATTTCACTGCTGGTCTTGCAGAATTATTTCCGGCGCACCGGGCAGCGCTGATTCCCGGCATTTCAGTTTCCTTTCGGATTCGGACCGTAATTTCGCCCGTCTGAAAGACGGGTTTCGGAGGGCGGTGGCGGGCCGCGGGTTTCAAGACCGGATTTTCGCCCCTCCCCCTGTCCCGAGAAAAAGGAGTGTATTATGAAGATACTCATTGTTGAAGACGAACCCTCCCTGCGGGAGATCATGGTCCGGACGCTGACCCGGGAGCAGTACGTCGTCGAGCAGGCCGCCGATTACGCCGCGGCGCTCGACAAGATCGCCGCATACGACTACGACTGCATCCTGCTGGACATCATGCTGCCCGGCGGCAGCGGCCTGCGGCTGCTCGAAGAGCTGAAGAGGCGTCGCAGCCCGGCTGCGGTGATCATCATTTCGGCCCGCGATTCCCTCGACGACAAGATCGAGGGGTTGGAACTCGGCGCCGACGACTACCTTTCCAAGCCGTTCCACCTGGCGGAATTGAGCGCCCGCATCCGCAGCGTCCTGCGCCGTCACCAGCGCGGCGGTTACGAGAGCCTCGACGCGGGCAACGTGCGCCTGTGGCCCGACAGCCGCCGGGTCGAGGTGGCGGGCCGCGAGGTGGAGCTGCTGCGCAAGGAGTACGACATCCTCCACTACTTCATGTCCCGCCCCAACCACACGGTCGACAAGACCGCGCTGGCCGAAGGGGTCTGGGGCGACCATATCGACCAGGCCGACAATTTCGATTTCGTCTATGCGCAGATGAAGAACCTGCGCCGCAAGCTCCACGATGCGGGCGCCGACATCGAGATCCGCGCAGTCTACGGCTTCGGCTATAAACTCGTACAGCCGTGAAACTGGTTTACCGCATTCTGCTGCACCTTTCGTGGGCGCTGTCGCTGCTTCTGGCGGCATGGGCCGTGTTGTTTTACTTCACGCTGATCGACGAGATCAACGACGAGGTGGACGACGCGCTCGAAGCTCGTGCCGAAGTGATCGTCAAGCGGGTTCTGGCCGGACGGGAGCTTCCCGTTCCGGCGGACGAGGGCAACAACGGCTATTTCCTGCACGAAGTGTCGCCCCAATATGCCGCCGCACAGCACCACGAACGCTATTCCGACGAGGAGATTTTCATTCCCGAACGCGACGACAAGGAGCCGGCCCGCGTGCTGCGCAAGGTGTTCCGCGACGGCGCGGGGCAATGGCGCGAACTGACGGTGATGACTCCGACCATCGAGAAGGACGACCTCCGGGAGTCGATCCTCCGGTGGATGGTCTGCCTCTACCTCTTCCTGCTGCTGATGATCCTGCTGGTCTCGGTCATCGTGCTCTACCGCACGATGCGGCCGCTCTACGCCCTGCTGCGGTGGCTCGACGGTTACACCGTGGGGGCGCGGAATGCGCCGCTGGCCGTCGAGACCTCCGTCACGGAGTTCCGGAAACTCAACGATGCCGCGCGCCGCTATGCCGAGCGGGCCGAGTCGTCGTTCGAGCGGCAGAAACAGTTCATCGGCAACGCCTCGCACGAGATGCAGACTCCGCTGGCGGTCTGCCGCAACCGGTTGGAAATGCTGGTCGACGATGCGCATGCGCTCACCGGGGAGCAGTTGGGCGAGATCGCCAAGGTGCAGCGGACGCTGGACTACCTCGTGCGGCTCAACCGTTCGCTGCTGCTGCTGTCGAAGATCGACAACGGCCAGTTCCCCGAGGCCGAAGAGGTCGACGTGAACGCACTGGTGCGCCGCACGGCCGAGGACATGGGGGAGATTTACGCCTACCGCAGCATGCGCTTTGCGCTCGTGGACGAGGGGCCGCTCACGGCGCGGATGAATCCGTCGCTGGCCGGGAGCGTGGTCGCCAACCTGCTGAAAAACGCATTCGTTCACGGCGACGAGGGCGGCGAGGTGACGGTGCGCGTCGCTCCGCGTCGCTTCACGGTCTGCAACAGCGGTGCGGGCGGTCCGCTCGACGCCGGGCGTATCTTCGACCGGTTCTATCAGGGAACGAAGAAGGAGGGTTCTACGGGGCTGGGCCTTGCCGTGGTCGACGCAGTCTGCCGTCTCTACGGGTTGAAGGTGTCCTATTCTTATAAGGAGGGGCGGCATTGCTTCGCGGTCGATTTCCCGGCGTGAAAAAAAATGCAGGAAATCCGCTTTTTTCAGATTCGTTTCAGTTTCGGGCCGCAACTTTGCAGTACGAAATTCAATTAAAACACTACGATTATGAAAAAGTTCACGATTCTTCTCGCTTCGCTGGCCGTCATGGCCTCTTCGGTTCCCGCTTTCGCCGGTAAAGACCGGATCATCACCGTCGGCGAACTTCCCGCCGTTGCGCAACAGTTCGTCCAGACCCACTTCAAGGCTGTCGAGGTCTCCTACGCCAAAGTCGACGAGGAACTGTTCGACAAGGATTACAAGGTGGTCTTCGTCAACGGCTCGAAGGTCGAGTTCGCCAAGGACGGAGCGTGGAAGGAGGTCGACTGCAAGTACGGCGAGGTTCCCGCAGCCATCGTTCCGCAGCAGATCCGCGACTATGTCGCCAAGAACTTCGCAGGCCGCAAGATCGTCTCGATCGACCGCGACAAGCGCGACTGGGAGGTGAAGCTCGACAACGGTCTCGACCTGAAATTCGACCTTCACTTCCGCCTGATCGAGATCGACGACTGATCCGCATTCCGCTGAAAACCATCCGACGGCGCCCGAATACGTATTCGGACGCCGTCTATTTTGTTTTATAATGTCTTGCCATTTCGATATAAAATAATTTGATGACTATTTTGATACAAATCACGAAAAACTATTGTATATTTGTATCACGAACGATGATAAACCGCAAACTTAAAACAATACAGTTATGTTAAGCAAGAAATTACACGAAGCGATGAACGCGCAGATCAATGCCGAGCTTTGGTCGGCCTATCTCTATCTTTCGATGTCGATGGACGCCGAGGCCAAGGGGCTGAAGGGTGTCGCCAACTGGTTCTACGTACAGTTTCAGGAGGAGCAGGACCATGCGCGGATCTTTATGAACTACATTCTCTCGCGCGACGCCGAGGTGAAGCTGCTCCCGATCGAGGAGGTGCGCACTGCTTGGACTTCGCCGCTGGAGATGTTCCAGGACACGCTGGCCCATGAGAAGGAGGTTACGGCCATGATCAACAATCTGGCCGCCATCGCCGCCGAGGACAAGGATTACGCTTCGTCGAACATGCTCGTCTGGTTCGTCGACGAGCAGGTCGAGGAGGAGGAGTCGGCACGCGAGATGATCACCGCCTGCGAGGCCGTCGAAGGCAACAAGTTCGGGCTGTACATGCTCGACAAGGAGCTGGCCGCCCGCACCTACACGCAGGCTTCGCCGCTGGCGACCGCCAACGCATAAACGAAAGTTTTTGTCATAGTTATTTATAGTGGGTCCGGCCTCCGAAAGGGGGCCGGATTTTTTGGTTAGTCGGATTATTTGACTATCTTCGCAATAGAAAATAGAAACAAAGGTTAAGACAAACCTTTATACCTACAGTAAACCGTTACCTGTTGTAGAAATACGGCAGTTTTTATGATGGTGTAATATTTGTCTGAAACTTGAGCCTTGTCCCTGCCCGTTCGGGTGGGGGACAGGCTTGGGCGTAAGGGCAACTACCATCATAAGGCTGTAACGGGCCGACTGTAGGGGTTGTACCTGCGTCCTTGCTTTTTTATAGGAGGACTGCCCTGCGGGCGGCGGCGTGAGAACGGACCAGGTACATGACTGGAAATAACCGTCACCCGGCAAAAATGCACCGGAACAATACGGCTGTCGTCTTTTTCAGCCGCCATATTTGGAGTTTCCCGACATTTTTCCGAAATTTAACCGATCGGACCGCGCCGGACATCCGGCACAGCGGAAACCGCTTCGGCAGACTATGCCTAAACCTTAAAAACAGAGATAACCGATGAAGAAAATCCTCTTATGCTGGCTGGCCGCGGCGACGGCGCTGACGGCCGGCGCGCAGAGCAACGAATGGCAGGACGCCGGCGTGAATGCCGTGAACCGAATGCCGATGCATGGCTCCTGGTTCGCGTACGAATCGCCGGAAGCCGCACAAACGGGCGACAAGACCCTCTCGGAGCGGTTCGTCACGCTGAACGGAAACTGGAAATTCAACTGGGTGCGCGACGCCGACCAGCGACCGACGGACTTTTTCCGCGTCGGCTACAACGACAAAGGCTGGAACGACATGCCCGTGCCGGGACTCTGGGAGCTGAACGGATACGGCGATCCGGTCTACCTCAACGTCGGTTACGCCTGGCGGGGCTGGTTCAAAAACGATCCGCCGCACGTTCCCGTCGAGCAGAACCACGTGGGTTCCTACCGCCGTACGGTCGACATCCCCGCGGCATGGGCCGGCAGGCAGATCGTCGCGCATTTCGGCTCGGTGACGTCGAACATCTACCTCTGGGTCAACGGCCGCTATGTGGGTTACAGCGAGGACAGCAAGCTGGAGGCCGAGTTCGACCTGACGCCCTACGTGAAACCCGGCCGGAATCTCATCGCGTTCCAGGTCTTCCGCTGGTGCGACGGCACATACCTCGAAGATCAGGACTTCTTCCGCCTTTCGGGCGTGGGCCGCGACTGCTACCTCTACGCGCGCGACAAACGGCAAATTACGGACATTCAGGTCGACGCCGCGCCTTCGGCCGACTACACCGCGGGAACGGTAGCCGTCAAAGCCTTCTTCCCCAGGCAGGCGCGGGGATGCAGCGTCGAACTGGCGCTCACCGACGCCCAAGGGCGCAGCGTCGCGTCGCAGCAGCTGCGCGTCACGAAAGACGAGGAGCGCTGCACGCTCGACGCCGGGAAAGTCGCCCTGTGGAGCGCCGAGACGCCCGTGCTGTACGGACTGACGGCGACGCTCCGCGCGCCGGCGGGCGAAGTGATCGAGGTCATTCCGCTCCGGATCGGATTCCGCGACGTGAAGATCGAGGGCGGGCAGCTGCTCGTCAACGGCCGGCCGGTGCTGATCAAGGGCGCCAACCGGCATGAGATGGACCCCGACTACGGCTATTACGTCTCCGAGGGGCGCATGCTGGAGGACATCCGCATCATGAAGGAGAACAACATCAACGCCGTGCGCACGTGCCACTACCCCGACGACGCCCGCTGGTACTCGCTCTGCGACCAATACGGACTCTACGTCGTGGCCGAGGCCAATATCGAGTCGCACGGCATGGGTTACGGCGAAAAGACGCTGGCCAAGAATCCGCTCTACGCCAAAGCGCATCTGGAGCGCAACGAACGCAACGTGCAGCGCAGCATCAACCATCCGTCGGTCATCATCTGGTCGCTGGGCAACGAAGCGGGCGACGGGCCGAACTTCGACGCCTGCTACGACTGGATCAAGGCTTACGACCCCTCGCGGCCGATTCACCACGAACGGGCCGTCTATTCGCCCGGCAGCCGCAACACGGACATTATCTGCCCGATGTACTGGGACTACGAGCGGTGTGAGAAATACCTCGCCGAGAATCCCGCCAAACCGCTGATCCAGTGCGAATACGCCCACGCCATGGGCAACTCGATGGGCGGATTCAGGGAGTACTGGGAGCTGATCCGCCGCGAACCGAAATATCAGGGCGGATTCATCTGGGATTTCGTGGACCAGTCGCTGCACAAAAAGGGGCGCAACGGCGTGACGGTCTACGGCTACGGAGGCGACTGGAACCCCTACGACCCCTCGGACCAGAACTTCTGCGACAACGGCCTGATCGGTCCCGACCGCATTCCGAACCCCCACATGGAGGAGGTGCGCTACTACTACCAGTCGGTCTGGACCTCGTGGGCCGGCGATGCGGGGAATACGGTCGAGGTCCTCAACGAAAATTTCTTCCGCGGCCTCGAAAACTACGACCTCCATTGGGAGGTGCTCTGCGACGGGACGCCCCTCCGCCGGGGCGTCGTCGACGGACTGAAAGCCGCGCCGCAGCAGCGCGTGCGCATCGCGCTCCCCTACGATCCGGCCACGCTGCCCGCGGCGGGCGAACTGCTGCTCGACGTGGCCTACAAACTCAAGACGGCCGAAGGCATCCTGCCCGCGGGCCACACCGCGGCGCGCGCCCAGCTGCCGATCCGCGAATACGTCTTCACGGCTCCCGCGGCGAAATCCGCAGCCGAAGGTGAATCGCTCTTCGTTGCGGACAACCACAAAGACTTCCTGATCGTCGCGGGCAACGGCCTGCGGCTCGACTTCAGCCGCAAGACGGGCTTCATCACCCGTTACGAAGTCCGCGGGCTCGACTTCCTGGCCGACGGTTCCACGCTGCGCCCCAACTTCTGGCGCGCGCCGACCGACAACGACTTCGGCGCCGGACTGCAACACAAAATGGCCGTCTGGAAACAGCCGGAGATGAAACTCAAGACGCTGACCCATGCCGAGGCCGACGGCATCGTCACGGTGAAGGCCGGCTATGAAATGCCCGGAGTGCAGGCCACGCTGGAGATCGAATACGCCGTCGACAACACGGGCGCCGTCACGATCGCACAGTCGCTGCACGCCACGCCGGGGGCCCAAGTTCCCGACATGTTCCGCTTCGGCATGCGCTTCGAGATGCCCGAGGCGTTCGACCGCCTGCAATACTACGGCCGCGGCCCGGGCGAGAACTACGCCGACCGCAAATCGTCGGCCTTCGTGGGACTTTACCGCCAGAGCGTCGACGAGCAGTTCCACCCCTACATCCGCCCGCAGGAGACCGGCACGAAGAGCGACCTGCGCTGGTGGCACCTCGCGGACATCGGCGGACGGGGTCTTACGGTGACCTCCGACGCTCCGTTCTCCGCCTCGGCGCTTCACTACCCGCAGGAGTCGCTCGACGAAGGCCCCGCAAAACGGCAGGGACACTCGCCCGAGGTCGAAAAGCAGAAGAACGTTTCGGTATGCCTCGACAAGGTGCAGTACGGACTGGCGTGCGTCAACTCGTGGGGCGCGCTGCCGCTGCCCGAATACCGGATTCCCTACGCCGACTACACGTTCCGCCTGAAGATCGCGCCTGCGACCCGCCTATAAGCCGCGCCACACGCCCGAAGGCCGGAGTCCCCCGCGGATTCCGGCCTTTTTATCGGCCGCAGGACTTGCCGGGGAGACAAAAAATGCGCATCTTTGTCGTCCGTTAAACGATCCCGAACATGTTATACACCGAAGATACGCGCATCGAAGCGCTGGCCGTACACGTCGTCGGCAACAAATCGAAGGACGAACCCCTGACGGTCTCGCCCCAACTCTCGGCACAGGTCGCCGACGAAGGGCTGATGCGCACGCTCACGGCCTATTTCCTCGGCGGCTTCAAGAGCGAGGAGTGCTACAACCTCCACCACGAGACCGACCTCGGGTGCAACGAGGTCTGGAACTTCGCATGCAGGATCTTCGACGATCCGGAGGCGCTCCTCGAACATTCGGTGAGTCTGGCCAAGCACCTCTACGAGAGCGGCATGCACCCGCAGATCAAGGGCGGCGAATTTTACACGGTCTACTTTTCGGACTGCAATTTCGGCGGCGAACGCTGCGACGCGCTGGGGCTGTTCAAGTCCGAGACGCGCGACACGTTCCTCGACGTCGAACAGCAGGCCGGAGGGGTGCATATCGCGGCCCGCGAAGGCATCGACATCAAACGGCTGGACAAGGGAGCCGTCATTTTCAACACGGAACGCGAGGAGGGGTTTGCGGTCTTCGTCGTCGACAACACCAACCGCACCGAAGCACGCTACTGGATCGACGACTTCCTGCGCGTGCGCCAGCGGCAGGACAACTACCACAATACGCACAACACGCTGGCGATGTGCAAGAAATACGTCACGAAACACCTCTCGAAGGAGTTCGAGGTGTCGAAGGCCGACCAGGCCGAGCTGCTCAACGAGACGATGAAGTATTTCCAGGAGCAGGAGAGCTTTTCGATGGACGATTTTTCGGAGAAGGTGATCCGCCAGCCGGAGGTCGTGGAGAGCTTCACGCGCTTCCGCCAGGAGTACGAACAGGACCGCGACATCCGCATCGAGGACGAATTCGGCATCTCGGATTCAGCCGTCAAGAAGCAGGCACGGTCGTACAAGAGCGTCATCAAGCTCGACCGCAATTTCCACATCTACGTCCACGGCAACCGCAACCTGCTGGAGCAGGGCGAGGACGAGAAGGGCAAGTTCTACAAAGTCTATTACGAAGAAGAGGAGTAGGACTACCCGAGCATGCCGCCCAGCACCAGACCGAACAGCACGAGGAACAACGCCCAGTGGCACAGCCGGAGGTAATGACGCCCTCCGGCTTTTTCACACAGCAGCGACACCAGCCAGAAGACGCACCAGCCGCCGAACACCAGCAGCAGCAGGAGTTCGAGCGCGAAATTGCGCGGCAGGACGCCCGTCCCCAGCAGCAAAAGAAAAGCCGCGCAGAGGAACAGGTCCACTGAAATCATCTGAACGCCGCAGCGGCCCATCAGCCACGCCTCGTAAGCTCCGGAAGGGGCCGTTGCCGCATCAGGGCGCGCCGCCGAGTAGAAGCGGTTGCCCGAAAACACGTGTACGAAGAATGCGGCGGCGAGCAACGCTCCGGCCGCCAGAAACCATCCGTTCATCATCATCCCATTTTACGGTAAATACACTCCGGCATGTGCCGGATCAGCCACGCAGGCAGCCGCCAGCGGCGTGTGACGACCGCCACGCTACGGCGGCGGCGGATGGCCCGCACGATCCCCTCCACGACCCGGTCGACGGGCATCACCCAGAACAGCCCCTCGCCCTTGGCCATCTCCGTCGCGACGAATCCCGGACGGATGTCGGTCACCGGGAGGGGCAGTCCGGACTTCGCAGCCCGCTGCCGCAGGCCCTCGGCATAGTTGATCTGATAGGCTTTCGAGGCGTTGTAGGCCGGAGCCGCACCGCCGCCGCGCAGGCCCCCGACCGACGTGATGACGACCAGATGGCCGCCGCCCCGCTCCTCGAAACGGCCGTAGGCCCAGTCGACCGCCGCGGTCCAGCCCACGACGTTGGTGCGGATGGCCGGCTCTTCCAGCGCATAGTCCAGTCCGGGATTCAGGTCGCCGGTTCCGGCGCTGACCACGCACAAATCCATGCCGCCCAGCTCTCCGGCGAGGCGTTCCAGCGCCGCACAGGCGGCGGCAGGGTCCATGATGTCGGCCGCGGCGTAACAAAAGCTGCCCGGACGGCTGGCCGCCAGCTCCTCCAGCAACGCCTCGCGCCGCCCGGTCACGCCGACCCGGTATCCTTCGGCCGCAAGGCGTTCGGCCAATGCCCGGCCGATGCCGGAAGTGGCCCCGATGACAATCGCTCGTTTCATGGAAACAAAGTTAACGGGTGCGCCCCAAAAAAACGTTGACGCAGATCAAGAAATCAGCGGACACGGCGGCGGATGCGGCTCAACGTCTCGGGACGCACGCCCAGATAGGAGGCCAGTTCCCGCAGGGGAACGAGCTGCAACACGTCGGGACAACGCTCCGTCAGGGCCTCGTAGCGTTGCTGCGGCGAGGCGGCATAGCGGTCCAGCAGGCGTTCGTAAACCTCGGCCAGCATGTGTTCGGCCAGCCTGCGGCCCAGCCGCTCGCAGGCGGCATCGGTGCGGTAGAAGGTTTCGAGCCGTTCGCCGGGAACAAGCAGGGCCTCGGCGCCGCACATCGCCCCGATCGTCACCTGCGACGGCGCATCGACGCACATCGAGATATAGTCGCCGACGAACTCTCCGGCAAAGGCGTAACCCACGACATGCTCCTCTCCCGCGGCGTCGGCGTGCACGTAACGGAAAGCGCCCTGCACGACCAGTCCGCAGCGGTGGCTGCGGAGTCCCTGCCCGGAGAGGCGTTCGCCGCGGGCGAAACGCCGTACGACGCCCTCGCGGCGGATAAAGGCGGCGAGTTCCGAAAATTCGGCCTCCGTTATGTAGCGGTTGAAATTCACGGCTGTAAAGATAATCCATCAATTTGGGAGAACCAAACGAAGGCATCAAACATGCTCTGCCTCGCGGCCTTCGCGCTGCTTTGGATCGCCGGTCCCGGGCGGTATGCCGCCGGCAGCCGGATCGCCCGGCGGCTCTGCACCCGGCCCCCTGAAAGCCATTCGCATGCCGTCGGCACGCCACCTCGCAGACAAACGCCGCTCCGCTGGCCCGGATTTTGCCGTCCGGAAAGAAAAACCACACCGTCATGGCTCCGAAAACCAAAACTCCCGACCGGCTCACCGTCGAAGAACGCCGCGAACTTCCCGCATCGGCGTTCGGAATCCCCGAAACGCGCGAATTCCCGCTCGTCGACGCAGCGCACATCCGCGCGGCGGAAGCCTATTTCCGTTACGCACCCGACGACAGGAAAGCCGCCCTGGCGCGCCGCATTCTCGCCCGCGCCCGCGAAATGGGCGTCGACGTCCGCAGCCGTGTGATCCGCGGCTGGGCCGGGGAGGCGTAGGAACCGAAAAAATCGCTATCTTTGTCTGCACGGGCCGCCGAAAGACCCGTGCGGATAGATATGGAAACAATCACCGAATTTCTCATCGACTGGGGCTACTGGGGCCTCTTTCTCTCGGCGCTGATCGCCGGAAGCGTCCTGCCTTTCAGCTCCGAGGCGGTGATGGTGGTGCTCGCAGGCATGGGGCTTGATCCCGTGGGATGCGTCGTCGCGGCCGCGCTGGGCAACACGCTCGGCGGCATGACCTGCTACTGGATCGGGACGCTGGGCAAGACCGAATGGATCACCCGGCTGGGTGTCTCGACGCGCCAACTGGCCCGGGCGCGGAAATTCCTCTCGGGACGCGGAGCGCTGATGGCCTTCTTCGCCTTCCTGCCCACCATCGGCGAGGCCATCGCCATCGTGCTGGGACTGATGCGCAGCAACGTGTGGCTGACCGGCAGCGCGATGCTCGCGGGCAAGACCCTGCGTTACATTGTCGTACTGGCGACCTTCCGGGGCGCCCTATCCCTTTTCTGATATGGAAATTCGCAAAACCGAAACCCCTTCGCGGGAACTGTTGCTGCTGGCCGACGAGGTCGAAGCCTCGGTGGCCGACTACATCGGCCGCGGAACGTGCTACGCCGCCTGCGACGACGGCCGGATCGTCGGACAGTACGTGCTGATCCACACGCGGCCCTTCACGGCCGAGGTCGTGAATATCGCCGTCGTACCCGACCGCCAGCGGCAGGGCATCGCCACGGCCCTTTTGGCCCACGCCGTCGACACGGCCCGCCGGGCGGGGTTCCGCCTGCTCGAAATCGGCACGGGCAATTCGGGATTCGGGCAGATCGCCCTCTACGAACGCTGCGGATTCGTCCGCTGCGGCATCGACGTAGACTATTTCCGCAAGCACAGCCCTACGCCGATCTTCGAAAACGGCGTGGAGTGCCGCCACATGGTGCGCCTGCGCATGGAGTTCATGTAACCATGTCCGTTTCGTGGAACCCCTGGCACGGATGCCGGAAAATCAGCGAAGGCTGCCGCAACTGCTATGTCTACCGGCAGGACAGCCGCCACGACAAAGACAGCCGCGAAGTGCGGCAGACGGCGATGTTCGACCGTCCGGTGCGCCGTAGCCGCGACGGACGGTTCAAGGTCCCCGCCGGCGAGATGGTCTACACCTGCTTCACATCGGATTTTCTGCTGGAGGAGGCCGACGCCTGGCGTGCCGAGGCCTGGGAGATGATGCGCATCCGCCACGACCTGCGGTTCCTCTTCTTCACCAAGCGCATTGACCGGCTGGCCGCCGTACTGCCGCCCGACTGGGGCGACGGATATGAGAATGTCGTCATCGGCTGCACGGTCGAAAATCAGGCGATGGCCGATTACCGGCTGCTGCTGTTCCTCGCGACGCCGGTCCGCCACCGGCTCATCGTCTGCGCCCCGCTGCTGGGACCGCTCGACATCGCACGCTATCTCTCGCCCGCCGTCGAGGAGGTCTCGGCGGGCGGCGAATCGGGCAACGAGGCCCGGCCGTGCGACTACGCCTGGGTGCTCGGGCTGCGTGAACAGTGCGTGGCGGCAGACATCTCCTTCTGCTTCCACCAGACCGGGGCGCGGTTCGTAAAAGACGGGCGCATGTACCGCATCCACCGCCGTTACCAGCACTCGCAGGCCCGCAAAGCGGGAATCGACTATCGGCTCAAACGCTAAAAAGACGTGCGTAAGGAACCCGGTCCGGCGAACAAACAGTGACGCCTCATTTTGCTTTGTCCGGAAATTCCATGAAGAATCTCCCAAAAGCCGGACCGGGTTACAGTCCGATGCAGCATATTATGCCAGTTGACTATCAATAGTTTATGGATTAAAAGATAGACTGCTCAAAAATTTACTTGTTTTTCGCCGAAAATCGAAGATTTAACGTTTTTAACCTTCGTTTGTCTTCAAGCGAAGGGGAAAAGGGGGAAATCGCCCTTTTAGCTCTTGTAATCTCCGGTTCGCGGAGATAAGGTATATCGGTGATTATTTCTCCGATTCGAGTTGCAAAATCAGAGATGGATTCACAGATTTTCTGGTTGGCTCTTGTGTCTTGACAAGGGCTCGAATCATGTCTGTTTTGTGAGCAGGATTTCTGTGTCTTTTGCAGCCAAAAAAAGAAAGTCGGCAGATATGGTTCGGTTCGGCTTTGGCGAAGCCATTTCTTTTCCTCCCTTTGTTAGTTTTACTTTAATGCTCGTATATATGAATACGGAGATAAAGTAAAGTTGCTTTTCATTTGGAATAGCCAATCTAATCTTGAGATTTGTGTTTATGTAACGAATAATATATTGTTTGTTATATGGGTGTATTGGCACTTACAAACAATATGATAGCATTTATATTTTTCCAAAGCAAAATCACCTTGTCTTTCGCACTTTTCCAAAAATGCTTGTCGGAATCTGCTGCAAGACATTGGATTCGCTTGGAAAAGTGCTGTGTAATGGTTGTGATTCGTTGGAAAAAGTGTTGCGAATAAGATCTATTCGCTTGGAAAAGTGTAGAACCATCATATTATACTTGTTTTAGCCATCTCTTCTAGTTTTGTGATTTTTCCCTTTAATACATCATTAAATAGATAAAATCTAATATCTTTGTATATTATATGATGAGTTGATTATGACAAAGAATACAATGGGAACCAAACTGCCTCGAAAATTGGTGCAGAAGATGTCGATTGTAGGAGAACAGATTAAATTGGCTCGCCTACGAAGGAATCTGAGTGTGGCTCAAGTGGCGGAACGTGCCACTTGCTCTCCATTAACCGTGTCCCGAATAGAGAAAGGTGCGCCGACCGTAGCCATCGGAATCTACTTGCGTGTGTTGTATGCTTTACAGCTTGACGATGATATTCTGTGGCTGGCCAAAGAAGACGAGTTGGGAAAAGCTTTGCAAGATTTGAGTTTGAAAACAAGGAAAAGAGCTTCAAAAAAGGAATAGAGCACATGTTCTCCTATACATAAGTTGCAATTTGCTCTTTTGGAATAAAAAAATATGGCTCAAAATTTTGTGTTATGTTGTAAAAACATTATGTTTGCATTGCATAATAAATAAGATGTATGAAATTCGTTGATAGAATAGATGAAGCTGCACGATTAAAGGATGCTCTTGCAAGAGAGAAGTCCTCGTTAGTCGTGATGTACGGTCGCAGACGGTTGGGTAAGTCAACGCTTATCAAAAGGGTGTTATCGGACACGGATGTTTATTTCCTTGCCGATCGTTCTGAAGGCCAACACCAGAGGATATTACTTGCAAAAGTGCTTGCACAAGTGTTTCCGGATTTCGACAAATTGACATATCCAGATTGGGAATCTATATTTCGCGCGGTCAATTATCGGACAGACAAACGTTTTACTCTATGCTTGGATGAATTTCCGTATCTTGTAGAGCAATCGCCAGAGCTGCCGTCTGTATTGCAGAAACTTGTTGATGAGAAGCAGTTGAAGTATAACCTTGTGCTTTGCGGTTCATCACAAAATATGATGTATGGGTTGTTCCTTGATTCTACTGCACCTCTATATGGGCGTGCTGATGAGATAATGAGGCTTGCACCGATACGTTTGCCGTATATTCAAGAGGCTTTGCATCTTAATGCGATGAATGCCATTGAAGAGTATGCCGTATGGGGCGGAGTGCCGCGTTATTGGGAACTGAGGGAAAACAGAAGTTCGCTTGATGATGCCCTGTGGCGCAATATACTTTCTGTAAATGGAACTCTTTATGAAGAGCCTATAAAACTGTTTCAGGATGATGTCAAGGATATTGTCAAGACTTCAACGATCATGTCTTATATTGGGACTGGTGCAAACCGGCTTTCCGAGATTGCTGCACGATGCAATGAGCCGGCAACCAATCTGTCGCGTCCGTTGAAGAAACTTATCGATCTCGGATTCTTGGAAAAAGATGTTCCGTTCGGTATTGATGAAAAGAATGCGAAAAAGAGCCTCTATAAGATAGCCGATCCATTTATGGCATTCTACTATCAGTTTGTTGTTCCTAACCGTTCGTTCATTGAACTTGGTCGTCGCTTACCCATAGAACAGGCTTTAACTGCTCATTTCTCTGAGTATGTGAGTATGCAATGGGAAAAACTGTGTCGGGATGCTGTCACAGGAAATCTTGTTAATGGAGTAGTTTATGGCAAGGCAAAACGCTGGTGGGGTTCTGTTCTCAATGAGGATAAGAAACCTGAACAGGTCGAATTCGATGTGATGGCAGAATCGCTCGATAAAAAGTATCTGCTGGTTGGTGAATGCAAATGGACAACTCAAGAGAATGGTAAACAGTTAATAACTGAACTTCTCCGCAAGGCTAATCTGCTGCCGTTTGCCAAGAATTATATTATTGTTCCGGTGCTGTTCTTTAAGAACGCTCCGAAAGATGATGCTGGGAATGCAATGTTGCCGGAAGATGTTGTTGAGTTAATGAAATAAAGGAATCTCAAATCCACTATTTGACAGAGTTATTAGATGGCAAAAAAAACAATAAATAAAGAGCTTACAGGTGCACAGGACTTATACAATTTCTTGTTTGAGGCCTGTAATATAATACGCGGTCCTGTAAGCCAAGATAATTTTAAGGATTATATCACGCCTTTGCTTTATTACAAACGGATATCTGATGTTTACGATGAAGAAACAGAAGAAGCTTTAATATCAAGTGGTGGTGATAAGGAGTATGCATCTCTGCCAGAGCAACATCGTTTTGTTATTCCTGATGGTTGTCATTGGCAAGAAGTCCGAGAGCGTACAGAAAATCTTGGAGCTGCCATAGTCGGTGCTATGAGGCAGATAGAGATAGCAAACCCAGATACATTGTATGGGGTGCTATCTATGTTTTCATCTCAGAAATGGACTAACAAAGCAATTCTCAATGATAGCAAGATTCGTGACCTGATAGAACATCTATCAAAACGAAAACTTGGTAATAAGGATTACCCTGCGGACTTAATGGGTGATGCTTATGAAATATTATTGAAGAAGTTTGCCGATGATAGTAAGGCTCAAGCTGGAGAGTTTTATACTCCTCGTTCTGTTGTGAGATTATTAGTGCATATTCTCGATCCGCAACCGGGGGAAACTGTATATGATCCTGCTTGTGGTAGTGGAGGAATGCTTATCGAAGCTATACGATATATGCACGATGATTCTCTTTGCTGTGGAAGTATATTCGGACAAGAGAAGAATGTCGTGAATGCGGCCATTGCTAAAATGAATCTATTCCTGCATGGTGCATCTGATTTTAATGTTATGCAAGGTGATACATTGAGAGACCCAAAAATTCTTCAAGGTGGTAATATCGCCAAATTCGATTGTGTTATAGCAAACCCACCATTTTCTCTTGAAAATTGGGGAGCAACGGAATGGAGTTCAGATAAATATAAGAGAAATATTTATGGAACTCCGAGTGATAGTTGTGGAGACTATGCGTGGATTCAGCATATGATATGTTCTATGTCTTCTGGCAAGGGGCGTATGGCAGTTGTAATGCCACAAGGTATTCTGTTTCGTGGAAATCAAGAAGCAGAAATACGGAAACAATTAGTGGAAAGTGATTTGATAGAAGCCGTTGTTACGTTAGGAGATAAATTGTTTTATGGAACTGGACTTTCACCGTGCTTTTTGATAATACGAAGAATGAAACCGGCTCATCATTCCGGACGGATTTTGATGATAGACGGCTCCAAAATTCTAACTCAAAAGAGAGCGCAGAATATTTTAGCAGAGAATGATATAGACAGGTTATATTCACTTTATCAAAATTACTCCGATGAAGAGGACTATTCTCGAATCGTTACGTTGCAGGAGATAAGAGATAAAGAGTATAATCTTTCGCCCAATCGCTATGTGGTTTACCACAAGGAGGAAATTCGTCCTTATGCGGAAGTGTTGGCAGAGTTCAAACAAGCATACGAAGATGTGAAGCGATTGGAGAAAGAATTTTCATTACTCATTAACGCATAATCAATATGGCAGAAAAAGTAAAACAATATCGTCATCCGGACGACCCTATTACGCTCGATGAACTTAAAGGTTTTCTTTGGGCAGCTGCCACTCATTTGCGTGGTCAGATTGATGCGGCAGGATATAAAGAGTATATTTTCCCTTTGCTTTTCTTCAAACGCATTTCCGATGTTTATGATGAACAGTTTGAAGGATTCGTGTGTGAAGGAGGAGTTGAGTATGCAGGTATGCAAGTAGAAGATCTTCCCATTCGCATTCCTGATGGTGCGCACTGGAGAGATGTTCGTGAGGTAACGGAAAATGTTGGTAATAAATTAGTCGAAGCATTTATTGCCATAGAACAAGCCAATCCTGCCAAGGAAATGGATGGTAGAAAAATCGGAGGATTAGAAGGTATTTTCGGACCTAAGGACGGCTGGACCAATAAGGCTAAGATGCCCGATAGTATCATTACTTCGTTGATTGAGGATTTTTCTAAATATACGTTGAGCCTGAAGGCTTGTCCTGCCGATGAGATGGGGCAGGCATACGAATACCTTGTTGGAAAGTTTGCCGATGACACCGATGGCGGTCAATTGAGCCGTTGCATTAATAAAATCGGCGAAATATTGGCTGATTTCCTGTTCG